>Ga0208159_1000113_pt1 | contig 31394 bp, 51 predicted proteins | sample 9_EtaG_FD_184082 | JGI IMG/M metagenome (GOLD analysis project Ga0208159, IMG submission 184082) | Marine viral communities from the Subarctic Pacific Ocean - 9_ETSP_OMZ_AT15188 metaG (SPAdes) (version 2) | ecosystem: Environmental > Aquatic > Marine > Oceanic | place: Pacific Ocean | collected... | reverse complement strand
TTCTTTCATGACCTTATTGAATATCAACAGTATATTATGGGGTTGTAGCAAAGCCCCACCATATGGTCATGCGTTAGCACATATGACCAAGACAAAATGGGGTATAATAGCCGTGTTGAGTGTATTCGACGACGTTCTGACAGTTTATGTCATTAGTCTATTCTTCTAACAGACTATACCTACCATATGGTGTGAACACTTTGTAGAGCGTAGCGACACACCCCGAAAGGTGGCCGTTATGCTACGTTTTAATCATCAAGAACCTCAGAGTTCAAGAAGGATATTTCTGGGTCGTTTAAATTCACGATGTAGTCATCCATATCGACAGGAACCCACTTTGCCTTGTTGCAATCATAGCAAACGAAGTAGGCTTCCACTCTGTAATAGGGTGTCACAAGAACCTCTCCCTTCTTCATGTCCTTTGGCATCGGGAGTACAATCTGAATTTCTTCGATATAGATATTCTCATGGTGGCAGTTGGCCTGAATCTCTTCCTCTGCCCTCTCGCGCTGGTAATCCATCAGCATCTCATTGTTTTTCTCTGTCTTGTAATCTATATCATCACTCATTCCCACAACTCCCAAATATATTCCTCGGTTTCGACCCTTATCTTCAGTTTCATGAGATAGCCCTCCTGATTCTCTCAGGTAGGACAACCTCATTCTGACACTTATCACAACACCTGCCAACTACTATCGGTTCAGCATTGTGACCATTCGCCCAGTAAGGAGTACCATCTTCCTTGTAGTGGATGTCAATGGGTTCACCACAGATATCACATGTCTGAGCCTCAATCTTCAAGATTCTCACCTTCCCATCCACATTCTTCGCACCATACATCTTCAATACATCCCAAGTATGCGCCTTCGATTGTCACTTCTTTATTGCATCCATCACATTGCATATCGTATCTCATTCCTCTTCACCCCTGTTATCCATATCGTACAAGAATGAAGTGAACTTACTCTGGTTCAAATTGACTAACCACTTCTTGTACTCGCTGTTGAACTTCCTCTTGTCGAGTGTGGCGCAATTGCAGTACCAATCAGCATCTTTCAATCTCTCGCAAAACTCGATGGTGAGCATATCATAGAAGTCTTCCATTTTGAATATGGGGTTAGCGAAGTTGCATAATAGCATTCTGCGCCTAAACTCTTCAACAGTGATTTTGTTCCAAACATCGAACCCCACTCCTGCATTCGTTGCTAACATTCCAAATCCGAATCCGTTAACCAAGCCTATCTCGACTTCATTGAAGCCCTTGTCCATTCCATTCACTATTCCTACTATCAGTGGCATGACCATCTGTAAAATCATCAATATATGAGGTCAGCCGTGGCGTTGCCACTAAACGAAAGTTGACTGACCATATGGTTGTAAAGTCAGAGGTTAGAGTGGACAGTTATTTTTGATGTGTTTCTATGGGTGGTCAGGTCTTTAAATACTGAGGTTTGTGGATAAGGGTACTTGAGATGGTTGGTATTCCGCAGGAATGACATCTCATTTGCACAGCAGATTCCATACCCGCCTTTATCCGACAACTGCTAATTGTCTTTATTTATGCTTACCATAATCTGCTGATGATTCAAAGAGTCAAAGTATGGTTTCACATATGTATATTATATCATATATATAATATGGATATTGAATGACATATTATGATAGTCCATATCCTAGTGTGATTACAGGTTTTCCTATTATTCTCACATATTCTCAATTTTCTCATTGAGTGAGAAAAAAGAAATGTGGGAATTTAGCCTGTAAATAATGATTTTAATTAATATTATCATTTTATCATTATTATCACTATTACTACTACTACTCTATGTTACATATACTCACTCTCTCTCTTCTTGAGAGGGGTGATAAAATTGATAAAATGATAATATTGAAGAAAACCACTGCACTGCGAGAAAGTTGTATTTTCTCAAGGCGTGATAAAATAATGATAATAACATTCAAACCGTTTGCGCGGTTCGGAAACACAGGTGATTACAATGACAGAAAACAAATGGGGTGCGAAAGTGCCAAGACAGCCAATGCAACAGCAGAACTTCAAGCAGGATGCTATGACAGACTCGCAGCAGAGAATTGCTGAAGTGTGCGACGAGATGAAGGATATGCTTCTTCAGAAGAACAATCAGTATGGTGATTCGGTGTTGAATCCCAAGAGGTTCTTCTCACAGGCATCTCAAGATGAACAAATCAAAGTCAGAATCGATGACAAGTTGAACAGGCTTGTCCTCGGTAATGACTCACTAGAATCAGACGATGATATCATCAAGGATTTGATAGGATATCTGACTCTTTTACTCGTCTCAAGAAGATGAGTTATCGACCACACTCCACCATATGCTCGTAGAGCCAAGTTACACTTAGCGGTTTAACGGTGAGCATGGAGAAATTGGGGGTTTACCAAATAATAAGGAATTGAAGATAACAGAGTTATATCAGAATTGATGAATATCAGACTTAGCAGGATGATTGAGTAATCAAGGAAAACGTGTTCGTCGGCTTTAGAAACGAGTCGATGGCTTTGCGCTATAAAAAATAAAGCAGGATAATACGGATATGTAAAACCAAATAGGCTAATCGTTCTACCGGATAGCAGTTTCCTAACTCGTAGGAATGGGCATAGAACCTATTCCTTTCCCCCTTCAAACTAACAGGGTTCATTGCCCTATAACTATACATGTGTAGGATACTACACAGTCGGTTTACTGAGTAAAAAAAGCAAATAATCACAGTAGTTGTAATCTCTCTCCGCAACGCTTTTTTCCGACAACACACTCAAAATGTCAATATCGTATGGCTACGTGCATGACATAGCGAGCAGAGTTTTGATATGAATAAAAAAGGTCTTACCGAGAGTTATTGCTCGGTGTTGTTTCACTTCCTAGTATCGGAGGTTCACGCGGCCTCGACCTTTCTCTGCATTACAATCAATCAACAACAGGAGGAATAATAATGAAAATGACAAGAAGATGCGAATATATATTGGAAGACGGACACAAGTGCAATGCGGTTTATACCAGTCGCAATAGCCAGCAGAAGTATTGTGACAATCACATAGGTAACTATCAGAAGAGTAGTCATCTGCAAGGTCACACACCACTGGTGTATAGCACTAACAAGTATGCTCAAGGTGGCAACAACGACAGTATGCGCCAATGGGTTATGCATAAGATGAACGTCGAGAACATCGAGAGGAAGAGGATTTCAGACTTGGAGGCTCAGGTTGCGAGGCTTGAGAAGATAGTAGATAGCATCACCTCCAACAAGAGGGTAGTCGGCTCTGTCTTGAGGAAGGAGATGAAGTCTGATTACTTCAAGGACAAGGTGGATGCCATTGTGGTCAAGAGACTGCGAAAGAGTTTGAGGAATGACAGAGGTGAAGAGGAATGAACATATTCACACTAGATGATTCACCTAGAACTTCAGCGAAGATGATGCTGGACAAACATGTGGTGAAGATGCCAACTGAGAGTTTGCAGATGCTGTTCACTATTCTAGACCATCTCGGTTTGGAAGCAGGTTGGAAGCCTGTGATGTTGAATCACCCCTCCACCATTTGGGCGAGGGAGACGAAGCAGAACTTTCAGTGGTTGCGTGAACATGCCTATGCCTTGTGCAGCGAATATACCAACAGGTATGGCAAGACCCACAAGGTCGAAATTCTGATGAACGAGTATTCCTGTCAGATGGATGAGGCAGAGAGACTTCTGCCTGATGATGCACTGACTCCGTTTGCAATCGCTATTTCAGAGAACATGAAGTGCAGATTGGTTGATGGATTCGATAAGATGTCAACTATCGAAAAGTACAGACAGTATTACATCCACGACAAGTGGCGATTCGCTACTTGGAAGACGCAAGAGCCTGAATGGTGGCCTCAAGACCATTACCTCAAGATGTCGCTTGAGGAAAAAAGAATCAACGACGCAATCCTAGTCAAGTGGGGATTGATATGAAGGCGATTAGAATAATTAGAGAAAGCATATGCAGTATATGCAATGGAACGGGAACGGCAGTTTTACAAACCGCATATGGTGAGAAAGAACCCGTCCCTTGTCTGTGTCAGTGTGAACCGACTTACAGTGAGTGGTTGGCATTACACGGAATTGAAGAAGAATGAAAGGGTATATCCGATTCACCAATGGTATTGTCTCTGTTGAAGAGATGCAAGCATTCACTTGGAGACCATTGGATGAGGATGACCCATTGATGGACAGATTCAGGAACAGAGAACACGACCACATTGAGAAGTTCTTCAGCATCCTGATATTCCTTCGTGGTGGTCAGAAGTTCATGACTGCTACAACTAAGAACAACTTGAATGATATGATTAAGAGATTCAAGCATAAGAACAAAGGTGAACAATATGAATATAATAATGAGAATATGGGGGCGGAAAGCCCTTGAAGATGAGTATGACGATTTGACTAATTGTACTCTTGATGCTGCTGCGATGTCGTATGGTGAAACATATGAGAGCATAATAGATTTGGCAGGAACGCCAAACATCAATGTTCTTTGGAGAAAGGAACGTGTGTATCTTGAGATACTGAAGAAGAAGAGAGTAGAGCGAATCTTGATGGCAATCCCAAAATTGATTGGTGGTTTGCTTCAAGCGTTGATTCCCAAAGACGAATTCGATGGGAGGTATAAGAAATGAAAGAAGTAATAGAAATAATGAGAATAAAAATGAAAGACATGAAAGATGCATTCTTCGGCAAGAAGCCGGACATCATGAAAGACCCCGCACACTGGCAAAGAGTGTTTTTGAGGGCTGGACATGATAAGTCTCTGCGAATGCTAGAAGAGACTAAGAGACAAGGATATGAATGGTGATAATATGGAAAATGTAGTTGAATTTAGATTAGTGAATGACCCGACGATGCCGCCGATAATAATAACGATGGATGATACCGATATGCCGAAAGTGGTTCTGAATGCAGAACACAGGATTTGGCTATCATTGCATCGTAAGACGATAGGCGGTTGTGCAGAAGCACTGTTTGGTAAGATAAACGAACTTCTCACTGCTTTCTTAGCAGAGCAGAGAGGTTACGAGATGATGGATAGAACTGATGAGCATGAATAGAGATATTGGAAGATGCGCGAATTGTGGAAGGATGGGAGTTTTATGGAAGTCCTTCGTTGGAAGAGGCGTCTTCTGCAAGACATGTTCCAAAGAAACATATGTAGGTGAATAAAATGGATAATGAGTATATTACAGCAAAGAAAGAATTAGGAAACGGCAGATGGGATAAGAAACTGAAGGAGAATATGACTGACCTTTCTATCTCGGATAACTATGATGATGCGAAGCATGAGTGGATTGCAACAGGAGAAGTTTGGTGGCAGGGTATTGGGACTCCAAGACCCGATTGGGCATCGAATCATCCTAACCAGTGCTTATGCACACATCGAATAGTGTATCATTTCGAGATTCATAATACTGAGACTGGTGCTAGAGAGTGTGTTGGTTCAGACCACATCAACTCCTACATGATTCTCAGAGCAATCGTAGAAGAGACAGGAATGGATGCTCAGTCAATCACTGAGAAAATGATTCAGGAATGGATTGATGTCCGTGTTTCTGCATTGATGAAAGATGCTTGGTGGAGAGCGAATGGTGAGGATTTCACTGACCTGTTCAACAGGGTCAAGGAACTAGATTTGAGAATCAACGTTCGCAGGAGTGGAAGATATGTCTTTGACAAAACACTAGGGATTACTATCCCTGAGACTAAGATTCGCAAGAAGGGCAAGGGAGTGTTTGGCACTATGGATTACGAGATGGCTTCTATCGTTTGGCGATGGAATCATCCTGATAACCCGAAGGCTCAGATTCACACGAAGGGTTTCCCTAATGAGAAACTTATGAATGACATGACTATCTTCGATGCATTACTTGAGAGGCATAAAGCAACTGTTGCTGAAGAGGATGAGAACATCGAGAGTCAGAAACTGAAGAACGAGGAATATCGAAAGCAAGCAGCCATAAGAAACAGCGTTCTACGTGAGAAGCAGGGGTATGAATTCAGGGAATCCTGTGAGTATTTCGACATCCCTGTATTCTCTGTCGAAATGGCATCGAACAATTGGGAGAAGAGATTCCTGACTGACATGGAAGGTCGCATTCTGAGAAGGAGACACCTCTCAGAACGCCAAGTTGATAAAGTAAAATCAATCTATGAACGTTATAATGATAAGCCAACTGAACGTCAGGTGAATTACCTGCGGGCTTTGGGCTATGATGGAGACATTTCTGATTTAACGAAAGGAAATGTATCTTCATTAATAGATGAACTAAAGGAGGAAAAACAATGACAACAAAAAAGGAAACAAAGAAAGCCGAAGAGAAGGTGGATGAGAAGGATACCCGCATAGCAGAACTTGAGCAGTTGCTCGTTCAGAACAATGCGAACATTCAGACTCTAGTTAACACAGCAAACAACTATATTGCGCTGTGCAGACACTACGAGCAGACCATCAACATCTTGACCGGAAGGCTTCAAGAAGTACAAGCACAAAGAACAACAGAATAAAAATGGAGGAAAAAATATGAAATTGATAATAGCAAACGAAACAGGCCACACAGAAATGGAAGTAAACCAAGTCTCTGCTCTTGAGCAGATAAATGACCATCCGACACATTGGGTGTTCATTGACGGAGACATGGTTCTCAGGGAGAATATCCCCGACGTTGATTGGGAGACCGTCAACGAAGTTCGCCTACAACAAGCAGTAGTTGGCGGATGTTAGATTAACACGCAACCCAAGTCTTAGCAGTAGTTAGATTGACTGTCAAGTAGGTGCAAAGCCTACTTCCAATCATAGGAGATGAGGAAATGGAAATACAACAAGAAATACTATCAGATATCACTGTACATATGAAGTATGCAAAGTGGAAAGAAGCAGATAAGAGAAAAGAAACATGGGAAGAGATTTGTCAGAGAAACAGGCAAATGCATTTAGATTCAATAACTAAGAGAGAACTATCGGATGATGTAGTTGAAACTCTCAAGAATAAGATTCACGAAACATACGACAACTATGTTATCCCCAAGAAGATACTACCGTCAATGAGGTCAATGCAATTCGCAGGAAAGCCGATTGAACTATCACCTAATCGTGTGTACAATTGTGCTTACATGCCTATTGACCATTATCTCTCGTTCTCAGAGGCAATGTTCCTATTGCTCGGTGGAACAGGTGTAGGTTACTCGGTTCAACGTCATCATGTTGACAAGTTACCTGAGATTAGACTACCTAACCCTAAGAGAACTTACAGACATCTGATTGCAGATTCAATCGAAGGATGGGCAGATGCAGTCAAGGTTCTGTTTGAGTCTTACATCGGTAAGAGGGCAACTACAGTTAGATTCGATTACTCAGACATCAGACCGAAAGGTGCGTTGTTGAAGACTAGTGGTGGTAAAGCACCCGGCCCACAACCCCTGAAGGAATGTCTAGTTAAGGTCGAAGGCATACTTGCAAACAAGGATAATGGAGACAAACTAACCACATTGGAAGCACACGATATCGTTTGCTACATTGCAGATGCAGTGTTGGCAGGCGGTATTCGCAGAGCAGCACTAATCAGTTTGTTCAGTGCTGATGACGATGACATGATAACATCGAAGTCAGGACACTTTTGGGAGAAGAACCCACAGAGAGCAAGAGCAAACAACTCAGTCGTACTACTACGACACAGAATCAAGAGGGACTTCTTCAACAATCTATGGAAGAGAGTTCAAGACTCAGGTTCAGGAGAACCGGGATTCTATTTCACGAATGACAAGGATTGGGGAACCAACCCTTGTTGTGAGATTGCCCTTAGACCATATCAATTCTGTAACTTGACAGAAGTGAATGTATCAGATGTGTCAAATCAAGCAGAGTTGAACAAGAGAGTGGAACATGCTACTTTCTTAGGAACACTACAAGCGTCATATACCGACTTCCACTATCTTAGGGAAGTATGGAAGAAGACATCCGAGAAAGACGCACTGCTAGGAGTGTCAATGACTGGAATAGCAAGTGGTAGTGTTCTAAACTTAGACATGGAGGCTGCTGCTAACAAAGCAAGAAGCACAAATGAGTATTTCTCAACCGCGTTGGGCATCAAAACGGCAGCGAGAATAACATGCGTCAAACCTGCTGGAACCACCAGTCTAGTCATGGGAACATCATCAGGCATCCATGCTTGGTGGTCTGAATACTACATCAGGAGAATCAGGGTGTTGAAGACAGAGGCAATCTATGATTACCTGATAACCAAGTTCCCTGATTTAGTGGAGGACGACTACCACAATCCGAATCAGGCTATCATCTCCATACCTCAGAAGACACCTGCTGGTAATTCGATAACAAGAGATGAATCAGCATTGGAGATGTTGGAGAGAGTAAAGAGAGTATCAGTCGATTGGGTTGTAACAGGACACAATCGAGGTGTCAACACTCACAATGTTTCTGCAACTGTCAACATCCGTGAGGATGAATGGGATGACGTAAGGAACTGGATGTGGAAGAACAGAGACTTCTACAACGGTCTTTCTGTGCTACCTTTCGACGGTGGGGTGTACAAACAAGCACCACACGAACCGATAGGTAAGAAGCAGTACGAGACCATGCTAAAACTTCTGACTGAGGTTAATCTAACAGAAGTCGTTGAGTTAGAAGACAACACTGACCTGCAAGGCGAACTTGCTTGTGCAGGCGGAGTCTGTGAAATATGAATAGAAAGCAAATATTAGAAATTGAGGATGAAATTGTATCTAGTCTAATCAATGCTGGTGCAAAGGCAAGAATATCCAATATGTATCGCAATACTAGGGCCAATCCTAGAAGGTTTCCATCCACTTTCATACTCAATGCTATTAGATATTATATCCGCGAGGGATATAGTACACTAACGAAAGATGAGTTGTATTCGATATACGACTTGAAATTATACAATAAAAGAAATGGTGATATTAATGAAAATGAAAGTACAACTACCACGAATGAGAACGGACTATAGAAGTCAGAGGGATATGACATCCTCCTTTCTATTCAAGACCAATAATCCTGACTTCAATCGAAGGAACAACAGAAGAATGAATCGTTATGGTGAAATAGAGATAGCCTGCTACAGAATGGGTAACAGGAAATATCACTCGGAAGGATATTGGAACACTCTATCAGAGCAGATGCACAGGAGTTTCATGCACTTGGATACTTCATCCAACGCTCTTTCTAGTGAGATGTCCTATTTCACATTCAGGTACAAGGATGGTGATGCTTCTATCGTTTTGCGAAAAGACGGTAGCAAGTGGTATATGAATGGCGTTAAGAAGAATCAGAAGGATGTTGCGATTGCACTTGCAAAGGTAATTGCCTATGGAGCGCAGAACAGAAGTCGCAGAAACATGGTCGAGTATATTGAAAGAAACATCACATACTCAGGTAACGTCCTACATGCACTGGAAAACAGAACACCTTACTGGTTCTACAAGGACGGCAGACAAATCAAGGTGAAAATCAATACCAAGTTAATCGGTAAGGAAGATATTGCCTTTGAGATTTCGGAGAATGTATGGGCATCAACCAATCTAAACGATGCTAATGTATTCATCGACTGTTACAGGAACGGTGCTTCACGCTCCAAGAAGTGGGCTAACATCAGCCCATCCAACCTTTGGTTCAATATGTTCGGAAGTCATGCTTCTGAATCAGAGTTACAATTGATGACTGCTTGGCTTCTTCAGAACAGAACCGATGTCATTGTGGAAGAGCGAGCGTTTGAACTTCTTCAGAATATGGATTCTACTTATGATGCGATTACTCTTGTGAATGTAAATAGTCCTGTTTTCCAACCTGATAAATTAGGTGGACTATCAAAAACCCTTGATTTTGGATTATGTGTTCATGGAGAACTTGGAGATTGGCTGGTTTATCCAAACGGCTACACTTCCGGTACTCAGAGATGTAGTTCGGTGTTCTATGGTAATGATGGGAAGATAAGCGGTCCATTCTGCATCGATGACATAAATGGCAAGAATGTGGTTGGAGACCAAATAGCAACAAGAGCAATGCTGTTGAAGAATGATAAAATGGCATTGCAAATGGTATCGACTCTGCGTGAAATCAAGTCTACTAGATATAGACTGAACAAGAGATTAGTTGAGAAGGCGAAATATCAAGGGAAACCCAACATGAGAGGTGAAAGAAGATGAACAGCGTATGTGCAGAATGCAGGTGTACCTCATTCACCTTCGATGACCATCTAGGTGAGAATGTGTGTGATGATTGTGGTTTAGTCCATGTAGTCAGGCCATTTGAGGAATCAGTTAGAGGCGTGGACTACAACGGGAAGAGACTACGTGAACCTACTAAGGGCAGATTGGGTTCTATCATCATGGAGACTGACTCCAATCAGATGTTCAGGATGAAGAAGCACAATAAATGGGCAAGCAATGACTCAGAGACAGACATCAGAACAGTCAATCAATGTATGATGATATTGTCTAACTACTCATTCAAGAACGTCGAGTTGGTTAGGTCATATCTACGTTCGCTGAACAGCGAGCGTGTATTCAATGGTATACCCGTCGAACACAGGTCAGCGTCCTTGACTTACTACATCATCAAGGAGTCAGGGATACCCATGAATCTCACTAAGCATAGTGACTTCTGCATGGTTGAGAGAAAATACATCTCTAGATACGGTAAGAGAGTAGCCAAGCATTTCCGTAAGTCACACATCCTATCTACGATAAACCCAAATCAAGTAGCGTCAACCGTCTTGGATAAATTGGATAACGTGTCTAGCAATTACAGACACAACACTCTCATCATGATTGATTTTGTAAATCGATACTGTGATTTAATCGCTGTTAGGTTTACACCAAACAAGATTTGCGCTATTATTTGGGCGGTTTCCGTCATGGAAGATGAAAGACACCATACACAAGAACTGATTCGCAAGGCATCAGGCAACTGTTCCATCATGGGGATAAGAGCATCGTTAACTGAAATTTGTGAGTGGTTTGGCATAGACAAGAAAGACTTGTTGAATATGAAAGTAGCAGAGTTTGTACATGGAACATGGAAGTGATAGTATGGAAGAAGTAATTAACACATTGAAAAGAATGCAAATCCACTTCAGTAAATTTATTGAAGAATATGAAAGCCTGCCGCAGTTGAAGAACGTCGTCAGGAGAACTGTTCTGGAAGATGCAATCTCAGTCGTCGGTGCGACGATGGATGGAATAACACATGAGATAGTCGATGCGTGGCATCACTATCAACAGCAACAAATAGATATGAGAATAATAGAAATGAGTGATAAATATGAAAATGAAAAGAATGAATAGAAATGTAATGATAATAGGAGCAGGTGGAATAGGTAGTTTCCTAACTCAATTCCTCCAAAGGCTAGGATATAGAATAACAATCTTCGATGAAGATAGTGTTGAGAGAAAGAATCTCACCTATCAGAACTTCTTTGAGTCTGATATAGGTGAGAAGAAAGTTGAGTGTCTATCAGATAGGAACTACAACACGGTTGCAGGCGGCTCTGTATCAGATGAGCCATATCACGTTCTGATTGAGAAGCAGATGATTGGCTACGACTTGGTTATCTGCTGTGCAGACAATCTAGCGGTCAGGCGTATACTATATCGGCAGGGCTTTGGCTCTGATGCTAAGATTAAGTGGGTTGATTTGAGAGCGCAAGGACGAACAGGCGCGTTAATCTCGTACCTCATTGACCCTAAGATGATGGATGCATTTCTCGCTGGTGACGAGGGTTCCTTCTCCTGCCAATCAGGAGAATGGGATGGCACTCCCCAAGGAGTGGATTGCATGAACATAGCCATTGCTGGTATTGCGACACAGTGGATACAGAAGTGGTTTAACAACAACGATGACGTTGTAGATAAGATGGTGTTGCAAGTATGAGTAAATGCGACTGCAAGGAATGTGCCTGTCACTATCCGCTTGAGACCTTTCTAGGTGAAGCGAGTAGTGCAGGTGCATTTCTGCCACTAGCAAAAGCAAGAGTAATTTGTGGTAGATGTAAACAGAATCTATCATGCGTAAAATGTAGAGGTGAAGAAGAATGAGAGCGAGTTCAAAGATACACGTTGAATATGAAGTATTGAAATATATAATGGATAGAATAGACTTAACAGAATTAGAAGATAGAATGTGTCCTTCAGGTGATGATGTTGCAAGCAAGAGATTCGCAGATGGTGCTGACTCAGTATCCAATCTAGTGAACAACATGATTGTAAGAAGACTGCACAGGTTGCCGAAGAAGCATCCTGCCTACAAGGAGAAGGGAGAATGAGTGAGGTAATTCATTTCTTACTTCTCGGCAAGACGCTATGCGGAGCGATAGCAGAGCCTATCACCAAGAGTAAGGCAGAGACTGCTGAGTTCTGTGACGGCTGCGTTCAGGCCATGTGGAAGGAACAGTATAGAAGGAGTGTACTTCTCCCCTTGCAAAAGGGAATGGACATCAAACAAGTACAGAACGAAATAGAAGAGACAGAGGTTATAGTTGAAGAACCTCGATTGGTCGCACCAAGGCGAATCAAAAGCCTTCGACAATATATGAGGTGAAAGAATGAGTAAAGAGGATGAAAACATAGATGACTTATCAGAAGAAGATATTGGGGAGATTATAACCATAATTTCCACAGATGGATATTACAAGCGAGCAGAGATTGTGAAGGTTGTATGTCCTGTTTGCGGTGAAGAGTTCTTGGGAACCAAGAGACACGCAGGCGGGTTCATCGCAGGTCATAGAGCATATCATGAGTTTGAGAATGAGCAGGATAAAAGAGTAACACAAATGGGAGGAATATAAATGAAAACAGATGAAACAGAATATGATAATAATGGAATAAAGGGATTAGAGATTAAGGATGAAAGTTGGAAAGAGGACATCAAGACTGTGTTTGAGCAAATCGAGTTCGCCTATCCATTTCCCGACCCTCAGACTGAGGCATTCTACACAGTGATATGGAACAAGTCTCTTGAGGCATTTGATTCGCCAAGAGAGGTTCAGGTTATTGTTGATGCCAAAGATGACTTGTATATCAGCGTTGGAACATTTGGGTTTGTTAGTTTCAAAGACCAAGAAGGACAACTAGGTGGTATGAAGTTACCATTGAAATGCTGGATACACACACATCCATTCGGACAGGCTTTCTTCAGTGGTACTGATTGGGGAACTATCCATTCATGGAAGGGTATGATGGAGAGTGCAACAGTTCTAGGTGATAATCAATTCATTGCCTATGACTGTAATTCAGAAATAGCGAAGAAGGTATACTACGGTATTTACCAACAAGAGCCTGTTGAGAAACCTGATTGGGTGAAGGTAGCAGAAGATGTATTGGATGGTGAAGAAGAATGAGTAAGAAATTTTGGACACTAGCAATTCAATACGATGTTGATGGGGAACCTTGTGACCCACCGCACCACATCCAAGAGAGAATAGTAACTATGATGCAGATAATGCATGAGATAGGATTCGGAATGGATGTTAAGTACGGTTTTGCGCAGAAGGAAATGATGGATATAATTGAGATAGGTGATGAAGAATGAAAGATAAATTCTACAAACTGGCGACAACGGCAGGGAATACGACATTGAATATGGCAGAGGTATCTGCTTATTCAGTAGTCGAAGTACCTGAAGGCATGTTGAAGAGGAATACGTTTGATGTGGAGATACATCTGCGTAGCGGAACTATCTTCACTACCAAGATGACTGAAGCAGAACTGACAGTTTGGGAAGACGTATTCTTCCCTAAATCGGTGGTGAAAGCATGAAGAGATTCAATAGGCATGAAGTAGCAGTGGAAAGAAAACTCGATGAGATTATACTACTGTTAGAACTACAGACCAAGTTGTTAACAGGCTTGGCATTTACAGGAATGATGGAGGGTGAAGAATGAGACAGACTAAGTTGAGTGAATTCGGTGTTACATTTGGTGAGAGACAAACGACTCTAGAAGAGTTCGGCTGCATCTTCCAATAGAATGTAGCAACATATTTATCCTTCCTGTACTTGCGAGAAGCATGAACCGAATAATGACGCTTATGATAGTAGGTGCTTTACTAGCAGGATGTACTGAAGCACTACCCGACCCGCCTGAAGATGAGTTTGACGGGCAGACCAATGACTCTGACTGGATGACTCTTACAGGTGAGTTCACATTGATTATGGATAACTCAACGAATGAAACGCTGATACATGCCCCGACAATTTGGCTGGATGTCAACGCTAGTCACGGAGCGATTGAACTTCAATCATTCATGTATAACATAACACATCTATCCTTTGAGGTCACGAACAACTCCGTGATATTCAACAATTACAGTTGGGTGGACATGCAGGGTTATTTAGTTCAAGGACAGCATTATTGGTCAAGCGGTTTCGCACCTGAATTCGGTAATGCAACCCTACACTTTGCAGCCTTCCCATTCAATGTCACAGTTGACTACGAAGTGGTTTACAGAGTATGGGATGGCAGACAATGAAGAAAGCAGTGACTATTCGTTTTCCTGCTCCGCTTCCTGCTGAGATACCATGCCCTATCTGTGAGGGTAACAAGTGCAGAGTCTGTGAGATGCATGGTAAAATCAAAGTTACCGTCGATGCCAAAGTACCGATACAACGCCATCTAATTGTTCAGTATATCGCTGAACACATGGATGAGATTGCCAACGAACTATCACAAAAATTCGGGTTAGTTCCTGATGTTCAGACAGAGGATATGTTTGAGGTAGGAGGAAAAACATATGAGTTGGTTAAGATAAGTAGTCTCGGTGGCGTCGTGTGGGTGGTACATAGAGTAGATGAGCAAGAGTCTCCCCGATACTTCAAATCGTGGAAGAACTTGCAGCAGTTTAAGGGTGGTTGGCTTGAAGGATGATAAGATAATAGTGAGAGTCCCAAGGAATGGGAGTGACGAATTGATAGTTAGAACTGGCAATTATTGGAATGTTGACATAGTTGACATTCGCTGGCATTCTAACGGAACACCTACGAAGAAGGGTGTTAGAATGAATATGAAAGAAATGGAAGATGTCTATAAGGCACTAGATAAGATAATGAGGAATAAAAATGACAATGATAAGATTCAGCAGGATGTGTGAGTCACTAGAGAATGAAACACCAACAAGGAAGAGATTTCTAATTCACTCTTCTCTATCGCATTTCAGTGATAGAAAAGACGTAATCAGCATACTCGCATTAGAGTATGCTCAGAATAACATTGGGGAAAAGAAGGCCATCAAATGGCTTGCTAAGATATTCGATGTATTTGAAGATGAGATAGAGGACTCTGCATATAGGTGGATGGACTTAGGAGAGGGGATGAAAGAGTTCCTATCCGCAAACAGACCTGATTCAAACATAAGCGTAACAGAGTTTCACAGGTTGTTGGAGTTAGATTGCTCTACGATAAACTCAGATGCCTTCACGCAGATATCTGATGCCATCGGTGCTATGTCTGCTATGGAAGTAAAGTGGTTTATCCGCTATTGGTTGAGAACACCGAGAAACGGAGTAAACAGAAGCACTGTTGAAAAGGCGATGGCTGATTACTATCAAGAGGATGTGAAGAAGCATTCTGTCAGTCACTCACTGACTGGATTGATTCACTATCTAGAGAACAACATTGAGCCACCACAATTAGTGCATGGTAATTATGTGAAGCCCATGCTTGCCAAGAAGTATCTAGGTAAATTACCTGAGAGGTATATCATGGATATCAAGTACGATGGAAATAGATATCAGATTCATCGTGATTACGGTAGCACGATTATATTCAATCGCAAGGGAAAGATAGTGACTGACCAATATTCGGATGTTGTTGAGTTAATGTCTCAATGGGGTAACGGGATAATATTAGATGCTGAGATATATCCTGTGGATTCCGAAGGCAGTCCTGCTAAACACCAATCGCTCGCTACAAGAGTACACTCAAAGGACAAGCAAAAGGCAATAGCGAATTGTCCTGTGAAGTTAGCCGTTTTCGATTGTCTCATGTACAACGGACAATCATTGCTAGATGACACCTACAGCGATAGGCTAGATTATCTAGAGGAATCAATACCATCAGAATATATCGCGCAGTCATTCACTCATGGTAATGTCGAAGCAGCATACAATGTTGCTATCAATGCAGGTTTTGAAGGTGTTATGATAAAGGACTTGGATGCTGTTTACCAATCGAAGAGAACAACATCGCTCTTGAAATTCAAACCACCTAGAATAGAACTTGATGTTACTATAACTTCGGGTGAGTTTGGGAATGGCAAGAAAGCAGGCATGATTGCTACTTACGGTGTATCAGTCAGAAGCGAGTCAGGATACACGGAGATTGGAAAAGTGGGTTCAGGAATATCTGATGCTGAGATGGATGAACTATCAGTTAGATTGAAGAGAATCGTAGACAGTTATACCAATAACAAATACTTCTTCCTGCCAAGAGTGGTACTGGAAGTTACCTGTGATGCGATAACCAAGAACAAGGATGGCACATATGGTATGCGATTTCCTAGAATAGTCAGAATCAGGGATGATAAGTACCCCGTAGATTCTAACACAATTCAAGACGTAGAGGATATGTGTAGCAACATATATTGACTATCCTAGTATCGGAGACATGTGTACAGTAAGGAAAATCTTGATGGTATCTTGATTTCCCTTGCCAACCCTGAAGTGAATATCGTCAGTAGTCCGAAGTCCAAGTTAGGATATCGGGTTAGATTGAGAGTCTGCATCAGGGGAAGAGATGTGTTTCTATGGGGTATCAATCGTTCATTGCTACAACATGAGATTGAATCGAACTACAAATCTAAGGAGCATAGCGGAAGACCAAAACCGATACTAGTTATCAGTGGTTTGGAGAACCTTACTCTGCTGCTGGATATGATGAATGAGAAACTAATCGAGAACGGTGATTGGGAATCTTTCAGAACGTGTCTGAAAATCGTCAAGAGAAAGGAGCATCTTACTGCTGAAGGACTTGATAAGATACTAAAGATGAAGGGGCTGATATGATGTTATGTCCCAGATGCAATCTCAGAGAGACAGAGAAATCCCTCTGTACCGTCTGTGAGTTATCAGTTACATTCCTGAAACCTGAACAGCAGCACATAACTGATGATGATATCATACGGCATCATGTGCTACAGCGCGTGAATGATGGATGTAGAGAATGTGGAAGCAAGACATTTGCATATGAAGCAGGTGTAAACTATGAAGGCGACCTAAAGTGGTTTGTGATTCTAGTTGACTGTGGGGTTTGTGGAGAATCCTATGAAGAAATAATGGAAGTGAGGACTGTAAATGAGTCTATTGAAAATAAATGAAAATAAGAATAGAGCGATAATAATAGTAGGTAAAGACGGAACAGACAAACTGAACAAGGCAATGGCACTTGTATCTGATGAGCCTATTGTTCGATATGCAAATGAGTTTGACATAGAGGACAACTACAGCCTATCAGCAGATGTCGGTATCATCATTCGTGAGTGTAATTACAAACCGAATGTCGATTTAATCAGGAGGACTATCCTAGAATACAGAGGTCAAGTGGTTCTTACATCCATCAATCAGAAGGATGTGCCGAAGAAACTGTTCAATCTATGTAAGTTGAAGCGTGGCAAGAAACTAGATGTCGATGAAATCAAGGAGTTAGCACCACGTTCTGATGAGCCGCACAACTATGATGTAGATATCTTCACACTGGTTGGAGACTATCTGCGTAATCCCGATAGGGAGATTATCATGAACACCCTGAAAATCAGCGAACCTGCTGACGTTCAATTCATATCTTGGCTAGCACCGAACATACATCCCAACAAATTGATGTTCCTTGATTCCAAGGTAAAGAGAAGGTGGAATAAATCATACTTCTACGAAATGCTTGCTTACTCTCACGACGGGAGAATGCAAAGGAAGATGACACCACCACAAAGAAAGAAGTATTCTGAAATACCGAAAATTCTACGAAGGTTAAAAATGCGGGATTCTCAAGTTTATCTTTTGAAAGACTTAATGAAAAACCCTGATTTTCAAGACTATTGTAGAGAAACCCTAAGTTCGCTACACACGCGCACGTTAGGTCTCGGTGAGAAAACAAGGAGAAAGAAGACAACACCAGTACAACCAGTTACCACACTGTCAAAGTGGTTAGATTAAGAATGAGGAATGAAAATGTTATGGACAGAGAAATATAGACCAAAGAAGATTGCTGATATAGTCGGACAATATAACTTCACGATTGATGCAGAGAGTTGGGTATCACAAGGAAATATGCCCAATGTTCTATTGTACGGTGTGGCAGGTGTAGGTAAGACTGCTGCTGGTATCGCACTGGCAAATGATATTCTGAAGGATGACAAGCCAAGCAACTTCTTTGAAATCAACGCATCAGACGACAGAAGACTAGAGACAGTCAGGAACCAAATCAAGGACATTGCTTCCACGAAGAAGATTGGTGACGTACCTTTCAAGATTATACTTCTTGATGAGATGGATGGTATGACCAAGGATGCGCAGAATGCATTGAAGAGGATGATGGAAAGATACTCGGACAATTGTAGATTCATTATCACTTGCAATGACAGACACAGGATAATACATCCACTTCAATCGAGGTGCGCTAATTACAGATTCGATAGATTGCGACCACAGACTATGCATCTTCTATTGACGAGAGTATTAGAAAATGAGGGAGTTAGCCATGTATCTAGCGATGACTTGGAAATCTTCATAGGCTCCCTTCATGGGGATATGAGACGAGGACTTACTGAATTGCAGGCTGCAATCTACAGCAAGTCTTCGCTATTGAGTCAGATTGACAAGAACTTAGAACCCTATACTGAAATATTGCAAATGATTGATGAAAATAAATATGATAATTGTTTAGGTAAGGTGCATGATTTGTTGTATAATTCGGTTGACATGAGAACAATATGTGTTAATATGCACGATGTCATAGTTAAGACAGATATGCCAGCCGCCAAGAAGTTCAAATTACTTAGGGTAGTCGGAGAAGCAGAGTGGAGAAGCAGCAATATGACTCCAAAACTACTTGCTTCTTGGATGATAGGACAGATGATTTGATGATTGAGTTTGTTATAGGTATAGTAATATTGAGACAAATAATAAAGTGGATGGATTCACCTAGAAGGAGATTTTAAAATGAGGTATGAATATGAAAATGGATTTGAACAAAGACGGCGTAGTGGATATTGAAGATATCAAACATCTACTACTTCGGTATGAGATAATAGCGTTAGGCGGTGCATTGCTGATTGTACTGCCTACATTAAACACGCTAAATTTAATCAGCGTAGATTCCAATTTCTTTTGGATATTGTGTGGCATAGTCATGCTGACAGAAGGATTAGTGGAATTAAAACACGAAAGAAAGAAAATGAAAACAAAGGAGGAAAATGAAAATGAATGATGAAATAAAGAATGAAATTGAAAAAGCAGCAGAACTGCTAGGGATGTCCCTAGACGATGCGATGGCTAAGTTTGAGGAAATATGTTCCAAGAACAATGTCAACGTAGAAACGGAGGGCTTGTTAGCCCGAAGTCTTTGGAGACAGTTCTTCAGTAATTCTCGCAATGCACTGAAGAGACAAGGCACACAGACGACCTCTACATCAGGTAGTAACAGTCTATACAAGAAAGCATTCGGCTTCTTTGTCTCCCTCAACCCTGCTATGGATATGTCTGCACGAAGCCGTGAAAGACTAACGAACGAGTACATGAGAGACAGTGATATGACTTACTCTCTCGGAAGAGTCGCTGTCTTTACTGAAGACGGTGACGGATACGAAGCAAGGATGATGCGAGATGGTGATGAGATTGTCAAGCATATGAAGAACTTGCCTGATAACAATGTAGAGGTTGACAGTGGTAGATTCATTGTACCGCTTGACACTCGACAGGGTGACTGGAACAAGAACTACGGTAAGCCACAGCCTGCATCCGAGTATCAGAGAAAGGGCGTCTTCGTCGGTGAAGTAGATGGTAATATGGGGAAGTATTTCTTCTCCTACAAGAAGCAGTTTGCCAAGGATTTTGAGCCAAAGACCTTTGAGTTTATTCACTTCGATGTGATACCTAATTCAAATCGTGATGATATGATTCATGGTGGAGCAGGTCAAACTCTTGAGTCATTGGTCTACAACGTAGACCTACCTGATGGTTCTGAGATGAAGAAGGATGTCAACAGCATCATAATACAAGATGCAGTTATGGAATACTGCGGAGGAAACTACAGTCCTCTGATTGACCTTGATAGGTATCATCAGGTTTCTCAGAACAAGGCAAATTGGGATGATAGATTCGTCTTCACAGATGGAACCGTCAACAGCATCAACGCTACGCCCACTGCTAACGGCAACAGGATTCTAAATCTAGATGACTTGAACACTGACTTCGATTTCGATAACGATGGATGGAGCGGCACAACCTGCTGGATTCCTGAGAACATTAACATCGATTTCGGTATAGGTTCTCAAGTGATAGTTGTGGGTAGAACATCCCAAGGCGTAGACCCTGATGGAAACATCAGGCCAGCAAGCATCAATGTAAACGGTCTCTATGTCATTAATGCTAGAGGCGGTAGTCCTGAGAATGTAGACTTCGTAGAAGAGTCAGAAGATTGGTTCTTTGATTGAGGTGCTTAACATGGAATACAGTATGAGTGCTGATTCCAACGGGAGTCTCGTTATTCATGGGAGAAGTTTTGCCTTCCTCATGGATAGCGTAGACTTCCTAACTTGGAAGTACAATCCCGACACCGGAGACTATTGGACGAAGTTTCACTTTAAGAACAAGGATGTAAGGGTCAAACTATCTCTTACAGAACTTAATGATTTACTAAAACAATGGATGGGCATTACATTTAGCCCTGATGAATATAAGAATGGTGATAGATATGAGTTGGACAACAACAGATAAGACAAAGGCAGTAACAACGAAAGAATCTGATGAAGGCAAATATGCTCTTCGCAAGAGGGCTATGCTTGAGCAGATAAAGCAAGCACAGGAGAACAACAAGTCATTCCTGTGTCTCGGTATTTGGGGAGAACCCAAGTCTGCTAAATCGGCAACGGCTATGGATTTGTTGACGGAAGAAGATATCAAGAACGATATGAAAGTTCTAGTATTCGACTTCGACAACAGAGCAATAGACGTTAAGAGGAATCACTACGGTAACGTGGAGAATCTAATTGTGTATAACCCGATAGTCAGGAAGGATGGAAGTCTAGTTGATTTCGATGAGACTATGGATAATGCGAGAGCGTTCTATCAAATGGCATTGGAGTTGTTAGAGGAAGGTAAACTGAAGGCAGTCATCGTGGACGGGGCAGACAAACTACTGACAGATGTTTGTGAGACTAAGATGCGTGAGAAGCATGGTATGGATGCTGACACTGTAATCAAGCAACCACCGTATGTTTGGGGTGATAGAAACACTCCTTACAAGAACTTCTTGCACAAGCAGATACTAGAGATGCAATGTCATCGAATAGTGATTGCTCATTCTAAGGACAAGTATGCTGGTAATCCAAACCCTGTTGGCGTTGAGGCTAACTGGCATTCAACAACAGAGGACATCTTTACCGCAACAGTCAGGATGTCTAGAGACATCAGGAAGAATGGTGCAACCTTCACCGCTATGGTAGAGGCAAGTGCTAGGAAGCCTGAGATGATAGGCAAGAGATTGAAGGTCTTAACCATCGAAGATGGGAAGGTAGACTGGAACGGTTTTCCTGAAATAAAAGCAGGAGAACTTTGAACGTGAACGTAGGTGGGGTGGGGTAACACCCATCCCATCTACACTACGAAGGAGGAATAAATATGAGAATAGAAATAGACAATAAAACACTAATGAATGCACTAGAAGATGTGTGGATGAAGGGAAAGTATCACAACGGAGACACAGCGAAGAACAGTCAATTGACAAACTACGCAGAATTGGAAGTGATAAGCGATAACCAAATGAACCTGTACAATGCAGATAATCAAACCATTTGCAGAATAACCGTTCCAATACTGTCTGTCACCGATGAGAGAAGTATGTTTGTAGTCGAGATTGAGAGGATGCTCAAGTATCTCAAGACATTCACAGGAGACAGGATTACACTCAAGGTAGGAGACCACATCATTCTTCATGACGAAGGTGGTGGAAAGAAAGCCGGTCTTCCGTTGGTTGTAAGCCATCCAAACATATCTATGATTGCAAGGATTCAGGGATTCACCATAACACCGGAGAACCCTGTTTGGAGTAAAGTATCATTCGAGTCTGTGATTACAACAGGTTCGACTATACTTGCTGATGCAATCAAAACATGCGATGTAATCAACAACGCAAAATATCTGTTAGACACAGATAATCGACACTTCACCGTCTCAAGTAGAAGGTCTGACATCGACAAGGTGGATGTCATAGTCTCTACAACATCTATGAACGGTGAATCAGCAACAGTGGAAGTGACTGGACAGTTCCACAAGTTCTTTCGTGGCTCTGTGCCTGTAACTATCTATCTCAGAGATGAATCCCCTGTCATTTGGCAGGGAACAGATAGAGTATTAATCAAAGCCCCATACTTAACTAGGTGATATTATGATAATAGCAAATACTGAAGAGGGTATTCTTCTACGTTGGAGAGATGAGGAAGAGAACAGAAAGGATAGGAATATTTCTTTCTCGGAGTTCTCCCCTTACTTCTTCATCGAAAACAGAAACCATGCTCTGAAAGACAAGATTGTTCTACAGGAGGGTAGGTCAAAACCATTCTTCGTAAATCTCTTCTATGAAGAAGGAGATTGGGTTAATCTTGACGGGCAGAGACTATTGAAGGTGACTTGGACGCCATACAAGACTCGCTATACCAAATCAGGGAAGATGATTAGTAAGATTCGTACTAATTTCCACAACAGGGGAATCAACACCTATGAGGCAGATGTGAGACATCACTACCGCTATGCCGTTGATGAGATTACAGAGATGCCACAATATCGAATGCGTAAGTGGTATTGGGATATGGAGTGGATGCAAGGTGGAGAGCATGATGGTGCTATTACTGCTATTGTTGTTTACGATAACTTTGATGACGAGTATTACACTCTTACTTGGCAACCTGACTCAGAAGAATCTGAGAGAACTATACTTGAGAGGTTCATTCTAATGATTACAGAGAAAGACCCGGATATGCTTATCTCATGGTTTGGTTGGAAGTTCGATGTTCCTAAATTAATTGAGAGATTAGATGTCAATGGCATCGACCCAAGACTACTATCGCCTGTTCAAGAACTCACAGGTGTTGAATGGTCTATCAGTCAGGGTAGTCGTATTCTTAAGAAGAAGCAGATAGAAAACTACTCTCCAATAGCACAACCAATCAAGGGTAGAATCTGTGTACCTCTAGACTTAGCGTTTGAGAGACAGTGGAATGATGCTCAGAAGGGAACACTACCATCACTATCCTTGGATTATGTATCAGAGCATGTGCTTGGAGAAAAGAAGTTAGTCAGTGAGAAATTTCCTGATAAGAATGAATTCTTCAGGAGAGGTTGGCAAGAAGACACAGAGACCTATCTAGATTATGCTTTGAAAGATGTAGAACTAATCAAGAGGATAGACGATGAGAACTTCACAACTGAAGCCATCATCTCTTTACAACTTTTACTAAAAGCACCATTCGACGCTTGCTTCTATGCTAGCAACATGGGTGGAATATACTTCATGAGAAATGCTTCATGGAAAGCCCCTACGGGTAAGAAAGGTGACAGGGTGGACTATGATGGGGCAATGGTCTATGACCCTCTCAGCGAGGGTACGAACGGCCTGCATTTGGGTGTTGCAGCATTCGACTTTGCTGGTCTATATCCAAGCATGATGATTGCAAGAAATATCTCTTGGGAAACCAAGTCAGAAGCACCAACAGAATTTGGTGTAAATCTGAGAACACCAAAGGACTTCTCTGAAGTAAAGGACAGTGACATGAGATATTACAAGACGAATGAACTAGGGTTGCTACCAAAAGCAGTCCTAGAACTCAAAGAGTTGAGGAACGAATACAAAGTGAAGATGAAAGAAAGTGAAAGTAAAAGTGAATACGCAAAGTGGAACAACAATCAACTTGCTGTCAAAAGACTGATGGCTTCATTCTATGGTATCATCGCATACCAAGGATTCGGTTGGGCTGATGTTGATTTGGCTGCTAGTATAACTGCTAGTGCTAGAGAAGCAATCAGGGCTGCTGCGTTTAAAGTGAGGGAACTGTGATGCCAATAAAAAGTGCAAATATTGAATTTTTAAAGAGTGAGAAAGGGAAAACACCTGAGAAATCAGAGTCTGAGTTGAGAAAGGAGGCTATGAATCAGATATTAAAGGATGCGAGGAAGTTATTGAGCATTTCAAGTAAGGTTCTGTTCGTTTCTGTATTCGTTTACGGTTTGTTCTCGCTTTTACAGGATGTGAATGTAATATGAAGGTAGTTTATGGTCATACTGATTCGATTTACGTCGATGTCGAGGATAACAGCATAGAGACTGCTGAAAAGGCTCTTAAAATACTGAATGAACATGTTAGAGAACTCTTTCCTAATGTAATGGGGCTAAAAGAACATCCTGTGACTCTAGAGTTTGAGAAATACTTCCGAACATTGGGCGTTGGAGCAACAAAAAACAGAAATGCCGGTCTAATTACTTGGAAAGACGGAGATTTTCTAGATAAAGAAGAGTTCGTTATGACAGGATTCACTGCAAAGCGTGTTTCCAACACTCAATTGGCTAAAGATGTGCAATTGAATGTACTCAACATGTGGGTTGAGAACAAATCAGAGAATGAGATTGTAGACTACCTGAATGAAAAGTACAATGAGGTCGTGAATGGAAGATTACCAATAGTAGACATACTCAAAAGAAGCCGATACAGGGAAGAGAGATTCCAAGTAGTGTGCAACAACTGTCGTCAGACCAGTTCGATGTTTGATTTGATGGAGACGCCCTGTTGTGGTGCGCCTAAATCATTCAAGACTCTTGGTGATAAGAGACCAACGGTTGGTTCAGGTGTAGAAGGTGTTCTGTTTAGTCACAGTATGGGCTATCAGTCAATAGATGACTCGTATCTTTTTCTAAGGATAAAGAACTGTAATCAAACTTATATCAATCCGATTATCGATAAGGCAGTAACGCCAAACTACGTTTCGTTCTTACTGAAGGAAGACTTCGACGGCTTCACTCCTGATTGGCAACACTATGCAGATTCTGTAGTCAAGAAAGCAGAGCCTGTATTCAGAGCAATGGAATGGGACTTGAATCAGATAACTAAAGACAGAAATCAACGGGGGCTAGATGAATGGTTCTGAAAACACTATACAACAGCCTCTCTTGGAGTAACAAGCGTAGGATAAGCATATTAGCAGGACATTACTATAAAACGAAAGAATGGTTTACAGGTCTAATAAATAAAAAACAGGTGATAGCAGATGAGTCAGAATGAATACACATACCAATGGCAACCCGAAACATACGGGAATGAAGAAGCACCAATATTGAAAATATCAAAATCGTCTCTTGGCTCATACCAATGGTGTCCCAAGAGATATGAGTTTCAATACAAGGAACGGCTTCCAATAGAAACAACAGATGTTATGATTAAGGGAAGTATAATCCATAATTCTAGAGAGGCTTTCTTCAACGCTTTCGACATTAAGAAGGCAGAGAACCTATCACACAACGAACTGGTCAACTACTGTATGAGTCTGCATCCTATAGATGACTACACCGAGATGTATGAAGCAATGTCTATTTTTGAAGCAAACAGATTCATGGAAGCAGTCAACGATAACACCACTGACCAGTTTTTACCCGTCATCAATGAAGTGATGTTAGATGCTAAGTTTACAATCCACAAGGATGAGAACCCTAAGTATTCGTTGCAGAGAGATTATGTTGTTCATCTACAAGGCATAATCGATAGGATGTTTCAAGAGGGTGATAAGTACATACCGATGGAATTGAAGACTGGCGGTTGGAAAGATTGGAAGAAAACCATGATGAGAAAGGAGATGGCATTTTACAAGATACTGTTTGAGCATACTCCTAATGACAAACTCATTGATATGGGACTAGACCCTGATATACCAATCTCTCATTGGGCTTGGTATTATCCTGCTGCAAACTACATTTACATCGAAGAGGCGAAGAAGAGTAGTATCACTGCGGTCAAGAAAGGAATAGCAGAGATGATTCATTCCTATGAGACGGGAATATTCCCAACAAAGTATTTTGCAAAGACCTGCTCTAATTGTAGTTTCTTCGGAATATGCGATGCCGCTAACACAGAGAGTTGGTTCTGATGAAATGGGAAGAATACTTTAGAAGAAGAAAAGAATATAGAGAGAGGTATAAGAATGATAGATAAAATGGTAAAAGAAGAATTGAATCAAAAGGTATGGTCTTTCTCAGAGATTGCGAATGTATCTGAGACAGTAAACAATCTAGCAGAGACATTGTATGAGAAGATGCCTACTACTGATAAACTGAAGATGGTATGGGAGACAGATGTGTTTGCTGAAGAGAGAACACCATTCGGTCAGATATACATGAATACAGTAATGACAGAATTAAGAATAAAAATAGCAGAAATCGTTAGAGTAGAATTACTTGAAGCGAAAGTCTCGTTTAAGGAGGTTAATAAAAATGAAAATGCCAAGAGAAGTGTGGGCGGGAAGTCATCTAAGAAACGCACCGCAAATGAAAAGAAGAGTAGTGAAGACGAAGAGTGAATTTCTAAGTTGGTTCAATTCCTTCAATGGGAAGATGAACTGCTATACGACAGTCTATGACTTCGATGAGTTTGTGAATGGAATCAAACTAGATTACTCTGTCATCCTAGACAGGGCATTCTTAGATTTCGATGCACACGATGAGCCACTGGATAATGCATATTATGATTTGACAGAGGTAGTCTCTGAGTTGATTAAAAAAGACATTGTGTTCAAAATGTATTTTAGCGGGAAAGGCTTCCATGTCTTTGTTTATGGAGAACCAGTAGATGATATCCGAAGCATTCAGCAGTATTATTCCGAAATCAGTAATGGTATTGATACGCTTGATAGAACGGGTATCCAAACTAATAGGTTGAGAAGAATACCTAACTCTATGAATCTAAGTAGTTCAGATGAGAATGGTAATCCTTACTACTGTATTCCCCTTCTTATAGAAGACTTGATGCACCCGTTGGAGTACATTCTAAACTTGGCTAAATCACCAAGAAAAATACAGAGTTCCAACGGGACTAAACTCGCTGTCTTTCCTGAGATGAAACCTATTGAGATGTCAGATGAAGAAGTCGATATACCAACGCCGATTGGAAGATTACCAATACTTCCTTGCTTGCATAATGCAATCACAGTCGAGAATCCTAGTCACTATGCTAGAGTATATCTAGTGCAGTGGTATAGAGACCTCCTTAGTTTAGGAAACAGGAATACCACAGTAGAGCAGAACGAACAGATAACTGCTGCTATCATGGAAGAACTAGAGACCATTGCATCTAAGGATGACATTTGGTTGGATTGGGATGGCAGAACCACTACTAAATATGTCAAGGGTATTGTAGATAAAGGATACAATGCACCGAGTTGTAGCAATGTCCTTATCCCGCAAGGATACTGTATTGGAAAATGTTGGAGGTATTACGATGGAAGTGCTTAGAATAGACAGTAGAGAAAACTCAGAGTTGACTAAGCATGTCATAGAAAACTGCTCACAGATGAACATACCATATGAGAAGCAATGGTTGGATGTTGGTGACTATGTATTCGCAAATGTATGCATAGAAGCCAAATCATCTTTCGATTTCTTACAGTCCATAATCAACAAGAGACTGTGGAATCAGATAGATAACATGGATGCCACCTATCTGAACAATGTAGTTATCGTGTACGGTTCATTCACTGATGCATTTGAAAATTATGTTTCGTATGTCAAGATGACAAAGAATCAAACTAATCAAGCAAGGATGTTGAAGAACAAGTTCGATGGAGCATTTGGTAAGATAATACTGGATACAGATTGTAGTATCATTTGGGTAAACGATGCTAGGAAAGCAGCAAGGTTGATTTCTGTCATATGCAAGATGCAACCAATAGATAGAGAGATACACATGCCTTCTCTTGTTAGAAAGAGAATAGCAACAAGTGATTTAAGAATTGATGTACTATGTACAATTAAGGGCATAAGCCCAAAGAAAGCAAAACTCCTGATAGATAAATTCGGGTCTATCATGGAGTTAGGAGAAGCCTCTGTAGAGGAAATTAGTGAGTTAGATGGGTTTGGTAAAGTAACTGCCAAGCGTCTTATTGATGTGCTAAATACCGAAGATAAAATGGTGATATAAATGAGTGAAGATGAATATAGTTATGATGATGAAGATAGATTGTATTATGAAGGACTTGCAGAAGTATCTGCTCCCTTACAACCAGTGAACAGCACACTGCCTAAGATAGTGGAGCAGTTTGTGAAGAGTGCAGTTGATGTATCGAAATACAATGAGATACCTGCTGCAATCGGGTTCTTCGTAATATTAGGACAGATATGCAAAGATATGGTTGCAATACCTAGCGGTAGGAGGGTCGATGACACTAGAATACAATTCATTTGGATGCAGACTTCAGGTACTGGAAAGACAGAGATGTACAACTTCTTCGGCCCTGTAGCAAATGAGACCTTCAGGATTCTGAATGCAAAGTACAATACCAATTTCGATGTGTTTTCTGTTGACGATACTACAGATGCAGCGTTGATTGGTTCTATGAAAATAGAAAGAGAAGCAGTTGATGATGGGGAAGGGAATGTGACCTATGAAGATGTACCAACTCAAATCGATGGTGGGTTTGAGGGAAGTGGATTAGTCGCATATGACGAGTTTGAATACTCAGGCGTCTTCAAGCAATCTCAACACAAGGAGAATGTAATCATGTACCTGAATAAGTTCATGAACACGCTACATGGTGAGAACTGGATTATCAGGAAGAAACTTCGTGATGGTGATATGATTGAATGTAGATGTCAACGCAGTATCTATGCTACCACCTACATTCCTAAGATGCTAACAAATGTCATAGCAGAAAAGGGTGTAGTGCAAAGAACACTCATCTACATCAAGGAAGTTCCACAAGAAGTTCAAGATGAGTTGAGGGAGAAGGTTCTAGATGAAGTCGGCACAATCAAACCTAGAGATGCACCAATCAAGAAGTTCGCCAGCAATTTCTCTGTAATCTACGACTGTCTCAAGGAAAGATACGAAGATGCAGGTGGGGATTCGCTTAGGACGATAAGGTTCGGCAGAGGATACAATGACGCACTGAAGAATGAATCAATCAAGATGAGGAACTATGTTTCCAACAGTAGACCCGAAGTGTTTGAGATTGCTGGTAATTTTATTACTAGGCTAAATCAGACAATGACTAGGCTCTCAATACTGTGCTGTATCGCTGAAGCACCCAATATTCCTGATAAGGAAAATAGGTATATAGTCACAGAAAGACATGCACGACAAGCCTCTTCACTTATTCGACAATGCTATAAATCGCTGGTATCGTGGCTGGATGTAGCCTTAAAGGTGAAAACTCATGCATTGCATGAGCGAGTGAATGTAAATGCGTTTAAAACTGCATACAGAAAGTTGTTGAAGAAAGACGATGATGGTTGGGTGAATAAAGCACTACTACTAGAAAAAGTCAGAGAAGAAACGAAAAAAGGACAGGCAACAGTATACAGACAGTACAAGGAGATTTCAGATATGTTTGAGGACAAGAAAATCGGTGTTCGGGCATATGTGAGAATGAAAAAGGAGGAAAAGAAAAATGAGTAAAAAAGATACATATGAGCATCAGTTTTTGGTGTTCAACGTTAGTGATGGCCCGAAAATAATAAATGAGTCCCTGAATACATATGGGAAAGATGGATGGTATCTATCGACAATGATAACAGTTGGCGGTGGAGAACACCTAGTAGCATGGATGGTCAAGCCAAACCTAATCGTTGCACCTAATCCAGCAGAGGCTCAGGCTAAGAAACTTGCAAATCTTTGGACAGGGGATAGTGACAAAGAATGAATGTTCTAGCCTTAGACATAGAAACGAAAAACTACTCCCATGAAATCGGGGGTTGGGGAAACACGCATATGTTTCAAGTTTCGACTGTCTGTACATGGGATGGAAGACAAGGAACTGTCTACATCGATGAGCCAATAGGCTCTATCAGAAAATCCAATGTAGCAGTAAAACCACTTTCTCAACTCAAGTTTGACCTAGATGAACATAGGCAAAATGATGGTGTATTGTTAGGACACAATATAGTCTCATTCGACTTAGCGGTACTCAAGAATTCAATGGACATCTACTGTATTAAGGAATACTTGGATAAGAAAGCATACATAGATACCAGTAGGATACTGAACAAGGAACACGGTGAAAGATACAGTCTTTCCAATCTAGTTCAGAACACTCTTGGAGCAGATAAGTTGATGGACAGTTCTGATGCACCTATGGTATGGAAAGCAGGTAAGTTCACAGAAGTTGCAGACTACTGTTTGAAGGATTGTGAGTTAGTTTACGACCTATGGATTCATGGGAAGGAAAATAATATCATAAAGGGATTTTCAATAGAAGAAGAACAAATGAAGGAATTGGAGGTGATGTGGTAAATGAGTCCTTGGGAATGGTTGGGCTGGATTGTCTTTGTCATGATAATTTCTCTATTATTCTTTGCTGCGTTCGGTAACAGCAAATATACCGAATCCAGTATCGAAGAATACATGGAGAAATTGATTGAAGAAGAAAGTGGTCGCAGTGGCACTCGCTAAAATATGCTTTCTTTGTTCAAGGGAAACAATCCCTAGAAGAATACACGGTAAGGTTGTTGGGTCTTCAGAAACCCTTCATATTTGGCAATGTAGAGAATGTAAAGCGTTGTGGTCGGATAATGAGTAAAATCATTGTCTGACCCAACGCCCTTTTTTTTTGGCAAAATTTTTTTTTGCGTTTTTTTGAGTTTCCTGTTCACATAAAGTCGGAATTTATTTTTACTTGTTGGTGTAGAAACTACACTATGAGTAAAACGAATAGTGCTATGTTTATCCGATGTTTAGAAGAGATGTTCAAAGAATGGGATGATGAATGATTATATGGGAACTGTGTTACGGTATATGGTGTTGGAGTAGGTTCAGACCATGAAACCGTTCATCGGAGTTTGTATAACCTGTGAATGGTTTAGGTCGATAGAGTATTCTAGGCTTGGTTGCTTCTGCTCTTATTGTGGTGCATATGTATGAT
>Ga0208159_1000110_pt1 | contig 31975 bp, 36 predicted proteins | sample 9_EtaG_FD_184082 | JGI IMG/M metagenome (GOLD analysis project Ga0208159, IMG submission 184082) | Marine viral communities from the Subarctic Pacific Ocean - 9_ETSP_OMZ_AT15188 metaG (SPAdes) (version 2) | ecosystem: Environmental > Aquatic > Marine > Oceanic | place: Pacific Ocean | collected... | reverse complement strand
ACCACCCATATAATCTATCATTTCCTGTGTTACTGTGCCCAGCTTTTTGTTTTTATTTTCTGTTTTGTCTGTTTTCTTTGTTTTGCCTAATTCTGGTATGTCTTGATCAACAGTGTTTCCTGCATCAGTTGTAGCGGTAGTTACATCTTCGCCTTGATTATACCCGTCATAGTTATATGTGTTTCCATTTATATCAACAGTTATGTTTTCTTCTTTAATTTTATTATAATAGTTTACATCTTCCCAGCGTGTTTGCTCATTCATTATTCTAGCCCACTGCTCATCTGTTATTTCCATTATGTTTGTGCTGCCGTTTATATCATCTATACGGCCTTCTGCGCCTTGTTGTAGCTTTTCAATATCATAACCCCCTCCACTGTATTTTCTTAAAGCCTGATCAAGAGTCATTTCTCCGTAACCCCAGACCATCCAATCTTTTGTTTCGGTCCAAAACCTTTGAGCTGCTTCATATCCAGTTTTTGCATCTGGAAAATGAAAAAAATATCCACCATCCTTAGCCTTAGTTCCAACCTCAAACGGTATTCCTTGTTTTTTTAAATATTCTGCATAATCAGTTAGCTGTCCGTTTGGATGGGCAGCTTTTATATTGCCTGGATTATTATTAAATTGTGCATGCGACATACCTTCAGGTAGCTGCATACCTATCATAGATAAATCTCTTACTCCCATTAAGCCATATTATTTTTTCGCCATTTTCTCATATTCTTCCTTACTACCTTTACAATAGTATCATCATCCATACCGTCTTTGAATTGATCTGTGGCATGATCATAGACTCCCGCACCCTCTTTTACTTTAAAAGCAAGAGGTCCTCCCTTTGCGTATATTGTTCCGTCTTTAGCTACAGGGATTGGATTACCTTTATGTGTTTCTTTTCCTGGTGTAATCTTACCTCCCTTCATAGCTTTTCTTATTCTGTTTGCTGCTGATTTGTTATCGCCTCTTGCTAAATCTACTTCTAAAGCGTTTTGATCATTTACTACTAATTCGTTACCCGTAAACTCAGCCACAATATCTTTTGACATTTTCATACCATCTTCTGCCATTATGTTTCCTCCGTACTGATTTGTATATCTGTCCGCTTGCGTATCATACATTTGTCTTGATTGTTGCGCTAACATTTCTTCTCTTGCCTCTTTTATTTTTTGTTCTCTGTCTGCATATACATCACTTTGAATAGTTTCTATTCTGTCCTTTTCTTTATTTCTTAATTTTCTTGCTTTCTTTTTTTGCCCTCTATTAAACAGCCCTCCTAATACTAAACCTGCCCCCATCATAAGAGGATTCATTCCTAAAATGCTTGACCCTGTAGCTGCTGAAAATTTTCCTGCAGGTATTAACTTAGATAGGTTACCCATAAGTGAAGCTCCTGTTGCTAAACCTCCTAATCTTTCTGTTGTTGAGTAAGAATAAGGATTGTTGTCTCTAGTCATACCGTATATCATTGCAGCAGGACCTATATTAAAACCTTTAGCTTGTGTTGCAAAAGTTTCTGGTAATGTTGCTCCTGGAGCTAATGAAGCTTGCGCTATATTTGTCCCTAATTTTTGTAAACTTGGATTTAAACCTGTTCCAAATTTTTGAAACTGCATCCCTCTTCCTATTGACATTAGACCTCTGTCTATAGTTGATTGATTTTCTCTTTGTTTCCTAAGCAAATCCATTTTGCTTACATTATTTCTACCCGTACCACCATATATATTTCTTGCTGATGAGGTGTAGGCCCCAGATGAGTAAGGATTTACACTAGTTGTTAAGTCCGCCATGTTAATATTATTGGCAGCATTTGCATACTGATTTCCCAATAAATTTCCATACATTGATGTCGCTGTTAATACGTCTGAATATGCCATATCTAATAAGTTTTTCTATACTTTGCAAGTATTGCAAAGATATTAAATTTTTCTGTAGTTTTTACACGATATTTAATTTTCGCGTATGTTCCTCTTGTTCTTCTTATGCTTTTCTCTGTTCTTAGGGGTACTTTTAGTGTTCCGTCTGAATATTTATGTGCTTTTAAACCTCCTATTTCAATCCAATCCACATCGTACGTACCTGTACCAGTAGTTCCATGCAATCTAATCAAAATTCTTTCTATAGTACAGTCGTTCCACTTTGCAGTATTATCGCCTACAGCAGACATATCCCATTCCAATATTACATAATCACTTTCTATAGTTGATCCTGGATCTGCCGTAATACCTCTTCTACCTGCATTTACCTGTACAAAATTATAGTTGCCTTTTTCGTATTCTAATGTTTTAAAGCCTTCCCAATATAAACTACCATCCCACGATATATTTGATCCTGCAGTTCTTTGTAACTTTACTCTTATTATATTATTGTACTTTCCGATAAACCTAAAATGAGGAGCTTTTCTTGGTGAACTAATATCAGCATTTTCTACTATATCAAATGTAACTGTTGAGTCCCCATTAACAGTTAATGGTACTGGCTCAAAGTCAGGATTTCCGTTTGGTTGATAATACCATCCATCCATACCTTCTTCAAAGTCCCACCTATTGTTTATTACAAGTTGCTCAGGCTCATCCAACTTTCTGTGGTGCTCTATACCGTACTGATCCGCAGTCATACTAACATCTACTGTGTCATGTGACAAATCAGTTGTGTAATCTATGTAGCTATAATTTGTGTATTTTGGTGTCATAACCACCTTTGCATTATCAAATATTTTACTGCTACTAGCTTCAGAGTTTATAACCTTTACAATATAGCTTTCGTCTGGAATATCTCCTGATGATCCTGCTAAAGGTATGTAAGCGTTTTGTGCGCCCTGACTTGCATCTATAGTTGAAGTTCTAGACACTCTTTCAAAAACATCTCCTTTTTTTCCAAAAAAGTGATTTTTCTTTTCTTGTTTATGCACACCCCACATCCAAAGTTTTAAAGGATTGCATCTTTCGTTTTTAAACCTATAACTGTTTGACCCATGTTCATTGTACGGGAAATTTGAACCACTATTAGAAAGACCTGTACTTAAACTAAAGCTAGCTATTGAAGTTACGTTAATTTCGTTTTCAGGGCACAATATAAAAGTGCCTGAACCACCTGCTATCCATTGTGGAGGAGCAACACTGTATTTTGAAGTAAATGCATTTATTGCTTCACTATATACTAAAGTTTCTGACACACCTACAGGCACACCATCTTTTGGTCTTGACATTATATGGTTGTCTGTCGGTCTTGCAAAATCTTGTCTTTTATTGTTTTTATCACCAAAGCTTGAGTTGTGAAACGTCACCATTAATTCTTTTGTGTTATAATCAAATATAGAAGTTATTCCTAAAAAATTTAATGGGTTGTCTGAAAGGTAATTTCTATCTAAGTCTGGCTTTTCTACTGAATTTAATCTTCCATATAAAGTGTCGTGCGTTTGACCTGGATGTGATGATTGACATGTAGAATGTGTAAGCTGTTTCCAATCATGAATTATATACTTTAAATAACTTCTTTGTCCTAACGCGTCACCTAATGATATTAGTTTTTCTGTATCATATTTAAATAATCTTGCAAAGTTAGTGTCTACAAAATATAAAGATTTTTCACTTTGTGTTACACTGAATCTATGACGTGTTCCAAATTTAGTAGATATGTATATATGATTTTCTACCGTCTCTCCTGTCCCCGTAAATAACGATGTTCCTTGATCATCGCTCAACATTGACAAAGGATTCACAAGAAGCTTAGCAAAAGCATTATCCTGTAAAACATATATTTCGTTTTTGTAATTTACTATTCTGTTTATTTCGCCATACAATCCTTCCATGTCATGAAATTGATTTATAGGAAATTGTCTAAACGCGTCTGTTCTTTGTCCTAATATTTTTGTTTTAGAATACGCTATTTCATAAGGTAAATTTAAACTGTTGTCAAATTCTTCTTCGTCTACAGCTAAACCAGATTTTATATTGTTAGTTTGTGAATATACACTATTGTACAACCAATCATTACTAAATGGTGGTTCGTTCATGTTTTTACCAACTACAGTATCTCCTGCTGCAAGTGTTAATCCGCTTCTCATATCTGTATTTACAAAAGACTCAACAGGGAACAGTTGAAACCTTGAAGCAGATTTTTTCATGTAAGGACTAGAAGTTTTTTGATGTGAGTATAGAGTTACAAAAGTATCTCCTCCAAAAACCTTACATGCGTGTCCTTGAGGTATATCAGGATTATTAAAGGCAGGGTCATCTGCCGACACCCTGTGAAAATTACCGCATGGAATCCAGCGTGTTTTTTCTATTGCTCCTTTTGTGTAACCACCATAAGGTGTAGTATACCTAACTATAGAGCATAAATGTTTATATGGTATAAGACTTTTATTTCTATTAGAAAAATCATTTGTATGACCTCCGTCATGTGAAATATCTCCATTTATTTGTGTTCCAACCTCTCCATATTCAGTTAAAAATCCTTGAAGTAAAGGTATTTGATAGGTATTACTATAAGTTGAAGAATCTGCTAATGTTCCTCCCCCTGCGGCACCGCTAGGAGGTGTAAGTTGTTGTGCTTTCCAAGCAGACGTTTCGTATAAAGCCCCTAAATTTATAGGCGCAAACCATGAGTTATATCTATGTACTCCGTTATATCTAACATCAAAAAATGTGTCTGAAGGTCCTGGGCCATATTTTCTTACTTCATTTATTTTTGTGTTTATTTCTACAAGAATGGTTCTTAATCCCATTTGCACTGTTGAAACAGTGTCATACGTATAATCTTCTTCTTTTACGTCTGATTTTTGTGTTTGATTACCGTTTCCATCATGACCTATAAAAGGTAAGTTTGGTGAAACAGATCCAAACACATAATAATGGTGTCTTTCTAATGAAGTTAAATCATTAGCACCTGAACCGACTGTTCTGGCTAGCGTACAAAAACCTAATGTATTATTAGAAAATCCATTTACTCTTCCCTTTTCTATTTTATCTGATTTTTTGAAAAACCCACTAGGTACTATTTCCCCGTCTGAAAGTTCTTTAGCTGCAGAAATAGGCAGTTGCCACCCATATTGACGATCTGGTTTATAATTACCACCACCTTCATGACCTGATCCCGCAAAATCACCACCAGTTATCTCCATACCAATACCAAAATATGGCTCGTAACAATAATATTTACCTACTAAAACCCTGTAGTCTTTATCTATTTCTTTTCCTCCAGCAAAACTCATTGCCTCAAAAAGAGAAGAATTTGTATTTTCTGGCTTCCACAATTCAACTTGACCATTAGATGAATATCTTGTAGGAACAAGATCGTTTCCTGTTAAGTCTTGGCCTTTTTTAGAAATTCCTCTTCCGTGAGACCACCAATGATGTGCGTAATTTGATCCCCATGAATATGAGGACTGATTATCATACCTTACCTCATCAGATAATTTTAAGACACAATCTATTCTTAGCATATCTCCATCTCTGTACGAGTAAGGCCTAATTCCAAAAGCACTGTCTGGTGCGTCTAATGTAAAGATATCTGCGCTTATGTGATTGTGGTTTTCTTTAGCATGATCTTCTGTTTCGGAATTTTTAACTATATGCGATTTATCAAAACTACCAAAATATCCTGAATGTCTAAAATGTCTTCCGTATACATTTGGCCCTCCATTACCTTCATAAGCTACTTGCCCACTGTAGGCTCCTTGGTCCATAAGCGCACCTCTTACTTTTTGCGCGGTACCCGCTCCATATTTTTTTGTATCTTCTCTTTCTGGCCAGAAAAAAACATTTCCTTCTGTATTTCCCCCCGTAGTAGCCTTTCCATCTGAAACAGAATCGTCATAAAAGGCCATATGTGAATTCTCTGCAAGACCTAAATATCCATTTAAGTAGACGTTATATTCTGGTTGCTCTGGCAATGTTGGTGTTAGAGTGCCTGTAGCTTGATCATTCCATTCGTTTGCAAATACTGGATCGTCATCAAATGCTTCGTTATCTTTTCTACAAAAACGAGAATCGTCATAACCATACTTCATTCCGTGCTCTGCGCTTCCGTATTGTGCTGTTTGATTTAGTAATCCCTGTTGTACAATTCTTCTATCGTCTTCTTTTCTTTCTGCTCTAACAACTCTAAATCCAGATATTTTTTTAATAACATTATTGGGTATGATAAATTCAAATACTACTGCTAAATCATATAAATAATGCGTGTCTGTGTGCCCAGGCAAATTATAACCTGAATATGTATTATTTCCTCCAGAAAACACTGGCAAGGCTTTGTTTCTTGCATTGGCCTGGGTAGAAGGGTATTTAAATGCACTTTGAGTTCCTCCAGGACCCGGCACACGGCTTAAAGCTAAATTATCACCTACGCTATTTATATATGCGTCTGTGTTTGTTATACCTCCTGTATCTCTATTGGTAAACCATTCCAAATCTGGCGGGGCTATAGCGTGACCATATATGTGTGAAAGCCTGTAATCTTTTACTATCGGGTGTGATTTCATGCATTTACCAGAAACTAAACTGGCCCCTGGAGTCGCGCCACCATGATAAACTACTGCAGGGTTATTGTTATAAGAACCTAATATCGTTGGTCTATAAGGGTTATAAGATTGGCCATTTGCACTATTGTCATTTTCTATATCAACCATTCTTACAAGATCATGTTGATTCGGGGTTTCTATATCTCCTATCCATAGAACATTTCCTGGAGAACCATTTAAATCGTATGTCTGTACTCCAAACCTATATATATCACTTCTTTGATATCCTCTTTTGTCTCCTGCTGCATATGGATCTTGCGACCCGCCTAAAGACATAGAGGTTTTAAATACCGCTCCTTCTTCAGTAGCTTGATTTACCGAATAATTTGTTGTTATTTGATCGCCTTCGTTTGCAGCAGATATAAAAGGTGTACTATGCGCGTTTCCAGCTTGATCTGCTACTTTTTCCTGTAAAGCAAAAGTGACACGACACCCTCCTAATAAATTTGACGCATATTCAAAACTCTCTGCACCTAGCGTCATTCTATCTGACAAAAATCTATATGTAAAATAGTCATGAACAGCAGAGATTCCCCCACCAGTTTCAAGTCTTTGATTTGATAAATAAGTTGTCCACATTGGAACATTTAACATTCCTAAATAACTAAATTTGTCATGATCGTTATAAGCTGTTGAGTTGTACATTGTTGATGGGGCGCCTAATAATTGTCCATGACCCACACGATCGTCATTGTAATCTTTTGTAACAGTACTTTCAGAAAGTCCATTTGTAATTTCAACCGCGGTATGATTAGGATATGTTCCTGAAGTTGTATAATGTTTTACCTGCGTGTCACTACAGGTTAACATTGCATCTAATTTAGGCACACCTCCAACACCAGCTCCGCCTGGATGTATTCTCCACCTTAAAACTTTTACATTCCATTCTTTTTCTGAAACGTAATTTCTTTTTTGTCTTAGGTTTGCAGCAAATAAAATATTATCTTTAATAGCTATATCTTTACACACATCAAAAGTATTAGACTCTATTAATATTTCTTCTAATCCATTTTCTACCTCATTATTCCAATTGGTATGTTGAAATGTAGCTGAAGTTCCAAATACTTGTTGTCTAGCAACTACCGCGACTCTAGGCGGTTGATTTAATGTGTCGTAAAATAAAGAATACAATTCTATATATTGAAAATTATCATCAATACCGTTAATTTTAATCTGAAAACCTTGCGATCCTAAATTACCTTTTGGTCCTCCACCAAATGTGCTTGTATTTGAAAAAGATTGGTCAGACACATGATACATATTACTTAATGGAGAAAAGGTAGACTCTCCTCCGTCTTCTCCTATATATTTAAAAGAGTATTGATACACGCCTACTGGTAAGTTGCCATGCAGCGTCAAGTCTAAAACAGGCTGTGAAGGTTTTACTATAGGAGTTATATCTAAAGACGAAATGCTTAATTCGTCTAACCCTTTCTGTTGTAAATTTAAAGTTCTTAATGGGTTTTTATTATCAGTCCAATATATTCTTTGTATATTTTCGTTTTCAATTATATATTCTATTCTTATTGGGCGATCTAAATCCATGTTTAAGTCTGGGTAGTTATCATCGCTGAATTTATAACATACTCTTAAGTCTGTAACTTTGCTTACATTAAAATTAGAATCAAAATCTACTTGTAAAAATATAGTTCTGTCTATTTCCGTATTATCATTTGACCAATTCGCTTGAGTGTCGTCAGATAAATTAGGGTTGCTTGTTACTCTTGTGCCGTCTGGTAATCTTACCCAATCAAATCTAGCTACAACTACTAATATAATTTTATTTTGAAAAGAAATGTTTCCTACAATAGAAGCTCTATTTCCTAAAGGATAATTGTTTTCAACAGTTCCACTGGGACCTCTATCAAAAAATGTTGGGTACGATTCGTTGTTTGGCATTTGATATTGATCTGAAGGAGTGTCTATGTGAAAGGTAGATAAGTCTACAAACAAGCTATTACCTTCTATATTTTCTACAGTAAACGTGTCTCCTTCTGAATTAGTAAGCCTAATGTTTTTTGCATCCGCATAACTGCCCTTAAGCTGAAACCTTGGATCAAGGTCGCTTACCATTCCTTGCGTAAAACCCTCTGGAGTTGATTGTCCAGTTTGGGCTGGATTTTGCTGTCTTTTTTTTGCCATTCTACAAGTCTATTAAACCATTATTACTCTTAAGAGGTACTAACGTATTCCATAGCTTACCTATTTGTTTTAATTCTTCTGGAGTTGGCATTGCGTCATCCCCTCTGGCTTTTGCGCATAACTGGTACCATCTTCTTTCTAATTCTTTTGTTATATATTGCGGAAGTTGACCATTGTAAAATTCTATTAATTTCATTTGCCACATTATATATTGAGCAACCGCTGTTTCGTGACCCTCTTTTACCATAGGCCATCCTCTCATGTCAGTTGGGTAAGCTAAATAAACAATAGTTATTTCATCTAAATCATCGTGAGCAATATTTAATCTGTTACCATCCACATAATACCTAAGCGCTTTTTGTTCTGAACTATTTTCTATTTTTCCTACTCTGCTTCTATGAACTGAAGATATTTTTAATATTTCTGCATTTTTAAATTGTGAATCGTCCTCTCCTACTCTCACTGCTAACAACTTTACAAGATTGTTTGGCAATCTTAACTGTTGATTGTTATATATTCCTTTACCTCCAGTCAAATTGAAGCCATCTGTTTTTATTCTGTTGCCCGCGTCACAAGATATGGTGAAATCATTACCTTGTTGCCCTATCTCTTTTGCGGTAATATTTATTACACACTCCTCCGTTGTGTTCACATCCAAAGTAGCCCCAGAAGATGTTGCTAATTCATAAGTAGCAAGACCTACTGTCTCTGGATAATAAACTTTAGCGCCAGCCGCTACGCCCATAGAGCTTTGATCAGAAATTAGAGCTCTTTTTACTCCCCCTACTTGTAAAAAAGTATTGCCTAAATTATTAAGGGGACTGGGATATAATCGTATTTCATTGCTGTTTAAAGCAGTAACACCGCCTGAAGCAGCAGTTCCACTAGTTTTTCTAAAATATAAAACAGTTCCGTTTAGCTCTATAGAGTCACCATCTATAGGATTTGAATTAGCTGTAAATGTAATCTTTCCTGTAGCTTTTGCTCCTTCTGTCGTATATGTTGCTTCCCTTGTTACAAAAGTATCAATACTACCTATCAACCTTTCGGCTTCGTATGTCCACTCTATCCAACTATCTAAATGTTTAGACCATTCTTTTAAACCTAAATTTCTGGAAACCGTTGTAAATATTCTATCTATATTTATATGCATAATCTTATACTGATGCTATCATTACTTCTAACTGTTGATTTGCCGCCCCTTTAACTTTAAGCGCTGTTGCGTTATCCAAAGTGCTTCCTCCGTTACCACCTTCTACTGTTGTGCCCGTAAATATTATACTACTATCTGCGGCTACTGAAGTATAAGCAGCATCTGAATCCTCGTCATCTAAACCAACTTGTAGCGCGCCAGAATCATCCAAGTTAGTTACTCTAATGTATCTTACATCCGCTCTTACGAACGCTCCATTTTGCGTATCTGATCCAAATGTAGCAACTTCTGTTAAATTAGTGTTCGCTAATTTAATAATTCTTTTTGAAACATTTGCAATACTCCCATACGTGTGCGTGTATGTTTGTGCAAAATCTATATCATTTGTAGTTCCATTTGCGTGATCTACAGCTAAAGCTTCCGTTATTGTAACGGTTAGTGTTTGTGCTGTTAACTCTGTTCCCATAATTAATTATTATTTATTATTTTTTTTGAATGACTTAAAGCCATTAATTTACAATATCTATATTTACGAGGTCTTGACCAAACTAATTTTTTATAATAGTCTTCCAAAATAGGCACTTTATAAAAAACAGTTTCTCCTTTTTGTTTTGTAGCCTCGTTGTCTACTCTATAATGAAAGGCTCTTGTTTGTATTTTTTGTTCCAAACTAACGTAACCCATTTTATTTGGTAAAGCAACTTTACGATTTCTTTGTACTGCATCTCTTAAAAGTATTTCTAAATATTTTACAATAATTTTGTAGTATAGTTTATAATTTATTTTTTCACTAAAACTTAACTTTATCTTATTGTATATATCTTTTAAGGATATATATTTATCTTTGTACTTGTGCCCCACTTATTTTCATTTTTGTTGTATCGTCAAAATTATCACCGACTATATCTGGCATTGTTTTTAACGATGGTTGAACTTCTGATTGTATTACTCTTTGTATTAAATCTCCCACTAAATCCATTGGCATAGGGTAGGAATCTTTACTGTCGTCCCATAAATTAGGCTTATTAGGTCTTTGATAATTGTTATAAGTACTAAAATTTCTTGGATCATAGCCTGCTTTTTCTGGAACTTCTGTTGGATTTTGAAATATCATTTGCGCAAAAGCTTTGTATGCAAAAAACCATCTTTGAAATTGGCTATAATTGTCATGATAATTTGGGGTTACTCTTAAATTTTTTAATATTATAGTTTGACCCCCATCTTCATTTACCGAACTATTTATACTTTTATTATCTATTTGATAAAAAGGTTCATTTCTTAAATTAGTAAATCTATTATGCCCAGAGTGTATAACATCGTCTTGCGACCTATACATCATTTCTTTTGCTTGAAAGCTTTGTCCTATATGAAATTCATTCATATTGGGCGTGTTAGAGAGATCTTCTCTATATATTGTTCTTGTATATCGTACTTTTCCAAAACCTTTTTTATGATCTAATAATAAAATTTCAGGTATAGTAAATGATTTATAACCTCTGTTTCTAAAGTTTCCTCTTGTATGTCCATCTGAGTAAAAATCTTGACCATGCATGTCTCTTGTCATTTGAGCCGACCAATCAAAACTATCAATACCTCTACTTATAGGTGAGGTTGGAATAAAATCAACATATAACTTTCCTTCTGCATCCGCAGGAACATCTTCTAATAAAGCTGGTTGACTTGCTTTACCTTGTAAAAATAAATTATAACTTTCTATATAATTTTTTATACGTGAAGAGGTTGTGTTATAATTGTTTAAATGAATATCTTGATATATTTCAGAACGATCTAATATTCCTTTATTTATGTTGTCCGCTATAAGTTTTGCTCTATGATAATGTATCCAAAATTTTATTTGATTTGTACTAATAGAACTTTCATCTGAAGATTCACCTCCGTATGCTATATTTTTTATATTATATGCTAATTCATTTAGTGTAATCATAGGGCACAATTTAAGACAATTACAAAATTAGTTAATTTTTGTGTATTAAACAAAAATAGGCATTGACTATTTCTAGTCGCAACCTATTCTTGAAGCAGGGAGCAAAAGAACTCTCTTGTATTATTGCGAAGGGCCAGTCATAAGACCGACATCTACTTTTGTCATTTTGCTTACCGCAATTTCTATTATTTGCTTTTGATAATGTTCTGAAAATGTTCTAACCGAATCGCCTCCTGGTATTGATGTATTTCCCCATGTTTCAGAAGTAAATGCTTGCTCTATAGTCGGCAAAGTTATTACATTCATAACTACTTCAAATATACTACCTGGACTTGGCTCTCGGAAAATTAATCTTCCTTCCATGTATGTCGCCTTTATGCTAGTTTTTCCTAAATCTGCTTTCTTGTTATTATTGCTGTTAAAGGGGTCGCCACTTGTGTCATTATCATATAGTTTTTCTGATGAAATTAAATCTACAGGCACATCGCGTTTTATAATTACTTTAGTAGCATCCACCCCTGAAAAAGGCGCACCATCACTTTTATTTATAACCTGATCCACATTGTATATACCCACTTTGCAATTTAATAAATACAAATGTCTTTTTGGTAAAACATAGTGATTGCCATACAGAAAATATCCTGTTTGCTCTTGCTCTTCAGCGCCTTTTAAGTTATGATGATCTTCATCGTATTTTGCTGACAACGCGGGGTAGCTTCCTGCATGCAAGTTGTTTTGATTAAGAATTTCACCAGTTGTTAATCTAAACTCTAAAAAATCAAAACATCCCGACAACGCTCTTCTTGAGTCTTCATCTGCCCCTAACCTTGAATAATGCGCAGATATAAAATCTGATATTGCTAAATTTAAAAACCTATTTTTTTCCTCTATTGTAAAGTAAGGTTGATCTGCTTTATCTAAAAGCATATCAATATAGTCATAGGCTTCATCTAGTGTCATCTATTAGTTGTCTTTTTTTGTATTAAACCAACTTCCCGATTTTTTTGTCGTGCTTTCCATTTCATTTATTAACTTCGTTGAAAATGTTTGTGATTCTCTGTTTTCAGTTTCCACAACAATTGGGTCTTCTTTTTCTTCTGCAGCAGGCTTTCCTGTTCTCAATTGCCTTCTTAATAAAGCATATACGTCTGCGTTATCTTTCAACCAAACAATCGCTTGCTCGTCTGACAAACCTATATTTAAAGATCCGTGCTTCCAAACACCGTTTACTCTTGTTAAAACTTTCTTGTTTTCAGCTTTTTTCAAGAATACTCTATACTCTTGATCTATATCTTCTGTCAATCCTAAAAATTTTTCAGGTGTTGTGTTAGCAAACTGAATTATTTTAGCTCTAAGCATAGTTTCGTCTATATCTGGATCTAATCCCATAAGAACCGCTAAATCATTCAATGCAGCTAAAGATAAGCTTGTTGCTTTTGTTATAGCTTCTGCACTTTTTAACGCGCCTTCTGCATTTTTTTCTTCGTTTGCTCTAATATCGTCAACTATAAATTTATTTATCAAAGGATGATTTTTTAAAAACTCATATACCCTTCTGTCTTGTTTTTCAGTTATATCTAAAGAGACTAACGGTTGAAACATTTCATATCCTTCTGTTTTTTGATCGTTAATGTCTACTAGTTCTATTATTCTTCCTTTTTTGTCTTTGTAGTTTCCAAATTTACAATAATTGAATTTTCCAGCTTTTCTTGCTTTAATATGTACAATGTGTTTTTTCATTTTGTTTTTTTTTAGTTATTACTCCCTGTTAATTATTTACTTTTTTTCCCTTTTTTTCTCTAATTACATTTCCGTTTTCAATCCATGTTTTATTAGAAGATTGTTTTACCCATTTGAAACCAGATCTATTTCCTATTGAAAATACTTGTTTTCCTTTAGGTGTTTCTATTTCGTTTTCTTTTTGCTCTATTACTTTCCCGTTTCTGTATACTAGTCTTGTTCTCATTTTACAAATATAAGAATTTTGGGGGAACCGAAGCTCCCCCGAAACTCTAATTGTTATTATCCACTGTGTCCAGCTCCAGCGTCAGCTACAGAAGCGTGTACAACATAATAATTTGAACCATCACTAACAACTTCAACGAAGTCACCTACTCCTGCATTGGATGCAACGAAAGTAACTTTGTCTGAATCAGCAGCGATTGCTGTATTCGTGTCAGCCATTTCTAGCCCTACCATCTTATCAGCAGTACCTCCAATGATATCTACATCGTTTGAACCAGCTGTACCTAAGATAAACTTAGCGTGCCAACCAGATTCTGTTACAGCAGGTATTGTAATATCATCTGCTGCAGCTTGAGATATTATAAAAACTTTACCACTATCTTCAGTAGTTAATGTTTTATCACCAGTTAAAGGTTCTACTATTTTCGCAGTACGTATTTTTGGTACATGAACCGCCTGTTCTCCAGCAGTTAAAGTACCCCCCGAAAGGTCCGTACCAGTTAAGAAGCCGCTAATTGCAGTTCTTAGTTTGTTAAAATCAAATTTTATTGCCATTTTTCTAAATTTTTAAAGTTTATAAATAGGAGGTCTGTATAAAGGCACTATCTTCTACAGACCTCCGTTAATTAATTATTATTACGCGTGCGTGATTGAGTCTACTTCTTCAATTCCGTCAATACCATATATAGAATTAACATCGTCAGCTAAAGTAACAATTCCTCGTCCAGCTAAAACTAGCCTTCCAATATTTTGTACAACTGAAGCTGTTTTTGCTTCTGTCGTACCTAAAGTAATTGCTTTAGCAGCACCACCTGAATCTACATAGTCAATTACTACAGTAGTTGAATCTGTTGTTCTAATTGACATAACTTTATCAGTGTCTAGCGCAATTGAGTCTGCAGCTGAATCAGCAGCGTAAAAAAAACATCTATTTGCCATATTTTCTAATTTTTAAAGGTTAATAATTACGATGCACTTAAGATACCACAAGACAATGGGTTTCTAACTACGATTCCAGTTTCTGAAAGCACGTGTGCCTCAAATTTGTCATCAGCGTTAGCAGCCAATATTGCTTTTTGGTCATAAGGATTTACCATTCCAGCTACATACTTCTTGATCATACTTCTGTTAACTCCTTCAGCACCTTTTGTGATTAACTCAACGTTAGACACACCAGTTGATCTTCCGAAGTCCATGAATACCATCTTAGCAGATTCTCTTAGTCTGTTGTCACCAAATGAATTAGTTCCTCCAGCTGCCGAGTGTAAGTTTGGATCATCAAATACAGGACAGTGAGCAATAGTTATCTTATTACCTAATGCGCTGTAAGATACAAAGTTTGCACCTAAATCTACATCACCACTTACACCTTTCATAGATCCTCCCGTAAGCGAGCCCGCAGGCGCAACGATTAAATCTTTCATAGCTCTGTGGAATGCTAATCTACCTTCAGTTCCAGTAAATACAACAAACTCGTTTCCTTCAGCAGATTGTGTATTTAATGAAATTTTTGCGATGAACTCAGTAATAATGTCTTCAGTTAAAGATCCGTAAGAGTATGTTGCTTGGTTAGCAGAATCAATCTGTGCCAATAAACCATCACCTGTGATTACAGAAGTAGCTTGCGTACCTGAAGTACCTAAAAGACCAGTTTCATAAGCGTTAGGTCTTCTGATAGAAGTGTTAGTTACTGACTTTCTTCCGTACCATCTTTGTAATTCTTGTTGGTACATAAACTCATCCATCATCATTTGCTCTCTTGTAAAGTACCATAATCTTGAACCATTATTTTCAATCCAAGTTACATCAGTAAGGTCTTTACCTGTAACAGAACATTTTTTACGCATTGTAGTTAACCAGTTAGTGTGAGTTTCAGGATACATGTGATTTTCACCTACATCAGCACCATCTGATCCATTAGGGAATGCAGAACCGATAGATGCTACTATAGCTTCGTCAGCAATATCACTAGGTAATAAAGCTTGAGCTGTTGCGTCTATCATTTCAAATTGTACGATATGATCTGTTGAAGCTCCACTTGAAGAAGTGTTTGCTACTGGATCAGCTATAACTACTGCTGTAGCTCCTGACTGAAATCTAACCATATCAAATTTATTTAAGAAGTCACCAGTTCTATTATTAGATCCAGTATCACCTTCTATAATTAAGAAGAACTTATCACCATTAGCATCTGCATCATCTATTGTTCCGCCTGTTGCAGTAACAGATCCAGAAGCTGTAAATGAAGTTCCGTTAGTTGAGAAAAACCCAACGTTAAAACTTGGACGGTTATATCTTCCCATAACCTTCCATTCAAAAGAGTTGTCACCTAAGACTTTCTCTGTTGCAAAACGACCTGTTCTTTCTAAAAGGTAAGTCGCTGCATAACGAGGATACTGTTGAATTAGCGTTCTTGCAATCTCTGGGTATTGCATTAGGGCTGTATTCAAAGCATTCTCTGCCGTTGTACCAGAACCATAAGTTCCAGAAAATAATTTTGCCATTTTTTTAAATTTTATTAATTAAACATTTTTTTATTGTTCAATTAACTTTCAACTATAAGCAGACTTTGTCTTTTCTTTTTCAGCTTACTCGCTCATGAACGCTTTTGGATCAAACTTACTAGACTTTACTGTAAAGTTAGATTTGCTTTTTCCAGTGTTAAGGTTCGGTGAGACTATACTATTCATAATAGCGGCTTTGCCGTCTTCTAAACCTTGAGAACGAAGAATTTTTTCAATTTGCTTGCGATATAACATAAACATTGCAACATCAGCAACATTGGCATGATTTGCGTAAATGTCTTTCATTAGATCACCGGTAGCATATCTATATACTTCTTCTTTCTGTTTTTTTGTCACTTTCCCGCCCATGAATTCGTTCATGTTTTTTATTTGATTTCTTAATTCTTTTTTTGCATGTTCTGCTGCTTGTTTTCTTTGCTCAGTTGTTTGCTTCGCCTGCTGTTGCGCTACGGCAGTTTGCTGATCAATAGCATTATTGATTACCCTTCTAATGCTTTTTGCTTTCATCTTCATCATACCAGAGTCTTCTAGTTTATCTAACGACTCTTCTATTTCTGAATCCTCTATACCGTCTGCTTTTAATTCTTCAGCCACCAAATCTCTATCTGTATAATTTAAATATGATTTTAATTCACTTACTTGATTGGTAACTGGAGCTTGTGGTTGTTGGGCTTTTTGTTGTAAAGCGTTTATAGCATTTATTATATCATCTTTTGAAGCTGACTCTATACCAAGCTCTTTACCAAATCTGTTCCAATCTAAATCATCTTGAGCTGGTTTTTCTTCAACTTTTTCTGCTGTAGTTCCTTCCCAATCATACTCTTCTTCTTGCGTTGCATCTTCCTCGCTATCTAGCTCTACTTTATCCCACGAAAAACCATCTTCTTCCACCGTTTCTTCTGCTGTTTCAGTTTTTGGCTCTTTTGTTTCTTGCGTTTCTTCTGTTTTTATTTCATCTTTAGGATTATAAATTTCATCCCCAGCAAAAGCTAAAGGGTTAAAACCATCCTTACTTTCTGTTGTTTCTGTAGGGGTTGACTCTACAACCTCATCTACTAATTTTGATTCTTCTGACATTTTATTTTAATTTAGTTAATACTCCCAATTTGCAAATATACAAAATAATTATTATAACTTTTGTTGAGCTCTTCTTAAGTCATCTACAGTTGTATCAACTGTCTCTGCCTTTTTTATATCATCTTCTCTTTGTTGATCTTCTTTTTTATTTTGTCTTTCTACATAAATATCAGCCGCTTTTTTACGTATTTCGTTTTGCGACTTGGTGTCATGTATGTCTCTATCAACATCAGCCTGTATTTCTGCAACCTTCATTCTTGACTCTGCGCTAATTTGTGCAACTTGTAATTTAGCCTCGTTGTCCATTTGTTTAAGTTGCGCTTCAGCTTCAAAGTCTTGTTTTTTAGCTTCTGCAGCAGCTTGTTGAGCTTGCATTTGTTGCTCCATAGCTTGTTGTTGTTGTTTTTGCATTTCCGTCATAGCTTGTTCTAAAACTTTTTCCGCTTCAGTCATTGTATCAGCTTTTAAAACTTTTACTACGCCTAACATGTCTATAGTACCTGCTTGTAAAGCAGATTGAGCTAATTGCTGCACTACTTGCTTCATAGAGTCATCTTTACCGCTATCACCAACATAAACACCATAGTCTTGTAAGGCAATATCTGGCATTACATTCAAAAACTTGTATGCACCATCACCCAATATCATTCCAGCCTTTTTTCCTTTAGCCCAACACACTTTCATAAGATTGCAAACTCTTTCCATTACTCTTTGTTTACATTCAGAGTGTGAATAAAACCAACTTTCAGTTATTGTTGCAGACTGCACCACACTTCTCTGCACGTTACCAACATATTCATACTGACCTACAGCTCCCTCTCTTTGTCTTGTAACTCCAGATATTTGACCAGCCATATCTTCTAGCATAACTTTTAAATTTATAAGTTGCTGCACTGATTGCGACAGGGTAAAGTCTACTTGTTGAAATTGATTGAATGATTGCAGCTGATTACCTTCATCTTTAGAATTTATAGGTATTATACCATCTGTTTTTAAGTGATAAAGAACTTGCTGCATATCCATACCAACATTTGTAGGTAATTGCGACACGTCATAGACAACAGCCTTTCCACCTGATCTTGCCATTGCTAGTTCTATTTGGTATACCACTATATTGTAAAGCATTTGTATATTATCTAATAAGTCTACCATAGATGTAGATTTACCTGTTGTGTTTCCGTATATACACCCAACATATGATAGCGGAGTTTTACCTGGATCGTCCACACTTCTAACTTGATTGTCTCTACGCCTAGCATTTACTAATATTTTACCACCTATCATGGTAGCCTCCCAAATATCATCTACCCATTTCGTTTCTATCTTGTCCCCTTTTCTTCTTCTGTAAGTATCAGGCACAGCTTTTCTAAAAGGTCTTTCTGGGTTATATTTATTCTCTGATATTTTATATTTTAGAGCTCTAAGAGACTTCCATTCACAAGTTACCACTCTAATACGATTATCTCTTCCGTGCGCTGCATCTATCCATTCAAAGCTACTGTTATAATTGTCCATGTCTCCTCCAACATACAAATTACGCATTTTATCTAACTCTATTAAATCTTCTGTTGTTAAACTGTCTTTAAATTCATCATTTATTTCGTTTACAGATAAGTATCTTTCTTCACCGACCCATCCTGCGTCATCTAAATAGTCAGAATGAAAAGAATCATCATAAACTATGTTTCTAGGATCTATTCTTCTTACATAAGGATCTCCATTTTGAATTGATACCCTATAAAACTCTTTACCAGTAACTAAAAGGTCTCTAAAACCTTCTTTCATAACGTCTTTTAGATTGTATCTATTTGTTACATATTCTAAACCATCTTGTGCTGTTTCTTCTACCATTTCTCGGTAGTTATATTTCATATATGTTTCTATATCTTCTGGTACAGGCATTCCCTGGCCTTCCATTAGAACATCTATGTTTAATTTTTCTTGCATCTCGCTGTGTATGTCCTTTAATAGGTCACGCATAATTAACCCTACTTTGTGATCATGCTTTCTTAACACTGCACTTTTATTTACTGTAGTAACCTTAATATCCATAGGTCTTCTCAATTCTTCACCAATTAACAAATCAATCTTTGGTGCTATTATGGGATAATTTACAAGTCTAGCTGGATATGTTAATCCATACTGCTCAGTTATGTAGGTATAATCTCCTTGCGACAACTGCCCGTTGTATATTTGATAATTTCTTATATCTTTCGTTCTGTTAGAGTGATATTCACCACTTTCGTGTCCCATGTATTGTGTTACAGCTAACAAAACAGACCTACACCAATCCTGAGTCTTGTCTTTTTCTGCAACCACCATTGATGGCATTGACTTGTACGTTTTTTCCATTTTCTTAATTTATTTGTTGCGGTAAACCATTGTACCCCATTTTGTAATATTTCAATCCTATGTCTACTATTTCTTCTTTTTTCTCTCTCGCCTGCATTCTATAATTATCTATGTTGTGAATTAAACAAAGACCAAAAGCCATAGCTCGGTCAGTATTTTGCAATCCATAATTTGCTAATTCATCAATTAAATCTATAAACCAGATATCTTCCACGCTTTCCCTCAAATAATCGTCTATCAAATCCTCTAATAGTGATTTTACTTGCTTGTTCATATGCACGCCATATCTGTTTCTAGTTTTTGTACCAGGATTATGCGCGCTTTCTGGTTTTTCTTTCAAATATTTTAAAGCATTCATACGTTTAAAGTAATCTAAAATACCTATTTTTGTATATTCTACCAACATTTTTGCGTTATAATACACAGCAAGTTTTAAACACCCATCCCAAAAATCTTCTTTTTTATCAGGTCTATCGGTGTACTCTGCAACCACGTAATCGCTTGACATGTCAGTATTTGCAAATCTACGATAAATTATTGCACTTCCCAAAGAATCTGACGCTCCAGCTTGATCTTGATCATAAGAATCTATACCTCCTATGTCTAAATTGCTATATTCAGGCTCTGGATGTGACAATATTTTATAAGGACCATTAGGATGTGGCCTCCATTTTACAACTGGTTCGTCTATTCCTAACTCCCAATCTAAATATCCACTTTGTATTTGACTTCTGTAATCTTTACTTGACAATATTCTAGATCTTTGTGCGTTAAGTAGAGATATATCAAATCGTGCAGAGTGTGTATTTAAAAACGCCTCTTCTATTGTTAACGGGTAGTTTTGTATATGTAAATTGTAAGCTTCATTATCTCCTGAACTCTGTATGTCTTCTCTGTCAGCTATTAACTTTTCTTTTGCGCCATTTTCATCTTCTTTGCCTGTTTGTATATCAAAGAAACCGTAGTAAGCTTTAGATGCAGGTATAAATACTGGTATTAAGTTGTATGCGTCAGAACTGTAATACATATCCATAAAATCTTTACTAGCTTTTGATATATCACCACCTGTCCCACCAACAATAGGTACTCCAAACTGCAAATCACCGTCCATGAAACACGCTTTTGACGACATGTAAGCATTTTTAAGCTTTTTAAACTCTCCAGCCTCTTCAAACACCATAAGTGAAACCCTTTCCCCTTTAAATACCTCTGGATTGTCCATGGTTCTGCATATGATAGTTGATTGATATCCTCCAATCTCCCATTTTCCATCTTTGTTCTTTTGTTTATAGCCAGAACGCATAATACCATCCGTGTCTTTTAGCACAGAGTGTTTGAAATTTGGATGAATACCATTCAAGCCCTTTTTTGTTTTGTCAAAGAACGCATCTGCCGTGGCCTGTAGCCCTGCTGCTACACCAACATCGTTAAAAGGAAAGAATGTGTACTCGTGTGCTACAGCGCCTGAATTCATATAAGAAAAACCCTTGTCTCTGGCTTTTATTACAATCATTCCTTTACCTTCAGCCTTACAAGTCTCTATGGTATCAAAGTATTCGTGATCCATAGCTCTATACCAAGGGTGTATTAGTGTTTTTCGGTTACCAGAGGTACCATCATTACCTAATATCTTATAATAATTAAGATAAAAGTAATACTTGCCCGATATTTTGTTCATACCCTTTGGTTTAAAACCATCAATACACCTTTCCGTCTCTCTTGCCCAATACTCTTGATAAGCAACCGAATCTGGATTCAGATCTGGATGCCCATTATTAGGTACTGGTCGGTATTTTTGCGGATCAAACTTTATTTTACCCATACTTTACTCTTTTGTTTCTGCCTAAACCAAACGGTCCAGACCTTTGTTCTTTTGCTTCTAATTTAGCATTATACATTTCACGTAAATCAGATCCATGTAGTTTAATGGCAAGGTCATTGTACTGATTAGCCTTATCTATATCTAAACTCTCAAATTTTTTTTTATAAGAGCTGTATAAATACTGTAAATCGTACTTTGGTTCCTTGGCCATTAATCTAATTGTCTATAAAAGGATCTAGAAACTGGTCTGGCTGGCATTTTACAACCACTACCACAATTCCATTTACGCAAAGACTTATTAATTCTTGAATTAGGATCTCTAGCTGTTTTTGCTGAGGTTAATCTCTTTTTCATTCCTTTCATTCTTGCGCAAAAAGACTTTCTACGCTTTGCAGCTTTAGAACCCTTTTTTAATTTAGAAGGTTTAGTCGTTACTGCGGTTTTTAATTTACTTCCTGGGTTTGCTTTTCTGTAAGACGCTACCCCTTTTTTGTTTAAACCGCCAGACGGGCTTTTACCTTCTTTTCTTTGCCATGCAGGTGTCGCCATTAGTCTAATTGTCTATAAGATCCACCCATTCCATACTTCATCTTCATTCCTTTATTAGCTTTTTGCATAGACATGCCGTTTAACATTTTACCGCCACCAGCATAGTTCATCATTTTGTTTTTCATGCCCATTTTCATTCCTCCTGGAGCTTTTTTAACTTTAACTTTACCACCCATCATCATATAGCCCATGTTGTTTCTAACGTCAGTGGGAAGTTTTGCTAATCCTGGATTATTCTTTTTATCTACTGGTTTCAAGTTTTTACCACCCATAGCCATTTTTTTCATTTTCATTCCGTATGCAGCTTTTGGCTTATCGTGTGTATATCCCATTTTATCCATTCTATTGTGATCTGCCACAGTGTTAGCCTTGTACCCTTTTCCAGTTTTTGGATCGTACATCATGTGCACCTTAAATGGTTTTGCCTTACCACCTTTTTTGTACATTTTCTTTTTTTTCATCATTTTTTTAATTTTTTAGTTAATCATGTTGTTTATAATATTTACCTCCTTTCTTATACCTGCTAACACGTCCTTTTTTGTTTTTTTCTCTTGCAGCTGCACGTTTTTCACCAGCTGATAATTGTGACCAAGTTTTTGGTGTATCTTTTGTTATTTTTTTAGTAGGCCTAAAGGTGTTTTCACCTTTACTATAGTCCTTTTCACCTGATGGAGTTCTCCAATCTTCTTTAAACCATCTTTTTAGGGCTAAACCTTTTTTTGTTTTACGTACAGCCATATTAATCGTGTTGTTTATATCTACCTCCACAATTATACTTCATTCCAGAAGCACCTTTCTTTTTACTTTTATTTCCCCAGTTGGCCGCACCAACTTTTCTACATTTAGCCATAGCCCCGCTTCTGTATGCTGAAGTCTTTGGGCCATACCTGGATACTACTTTGTGATAACACGCATCTTTTGGCATAATTCTAATTTTTTAATTCATTTCTTTAATTTCTTTTCTTCTTTCTAAGAAAGATAGTCCTTTGTTACCAACTATCTTCTGTCTTTCGCCTCTTCTATCTATTGCGTCCAGTAGTGATTGTCTTGTTTTTAATATTTTTTCTACACCTATCATAAGTTTTTGTAACATCTCTGCATTATCTTCATCTAAATGCATTTTATCTATAAGGTTAGTAAACTGATTAATTTTATTATTAAAAGCTATTAATTGTTCGTCTAATGGGTCAAATTGTAACTCGTTATACTTATCTGCTGCAGCTTTTAAAGTTGCGTCATTCATTCCTTTCCAGGTATACGAATCATATAAGTCTTTTGATACCGCTTTTACTCTTTCTCCTTCACTATAGTGTCTGTATGGGCTTTCGTAATCGTAAACTAATGCTACCCATTTTAAAGCTGTAGGCCCAAACTTTTCTTTTCTTATTAGAGTTAAAAATTCTGGCACAGCTGTAACGCCATCATCATCTTTAAACACGTCTCCTTTCTTATTTAATTTTAATAAATACATTACTTCTTATATTTTAATTTAATTTTTAATCTATACCTATTCTTTTCAGGTTTATTTTTTGATTTGTTTAATATAGTTTCTATATGATAAAAAGGATTTAATTCCATAAACCACTTAGAGCTAATCAATCTAAAATCGTGAGTTTTTGCTCTTTTTTTTACAAGCGGCTCTTCATTTATAAGATCTGCTAAACTAGCATAAATTTTTTCTAAAAAATAATAATCTCCTTCAACGTAAATTTTTCCTATGTTTTCGTCTAATTCATTCATATTGTATATGGATTTAATCTACCTCCTTCATCAAAATTTTTAAAAAACGTGGACGGGTCCATATTGTATTGTCTTAAAAATTCTTCAAAAGGTAATATATTTTCTACTTCTGCTACTTGATACCCTTTTGGACCAATAAGTGTTCTTATGTCTTGCCCTAATGGTCCTTTTAAAAACATTTGCGTTCCTGTTCCTGGCATTATTCCTTCTAAAAATCTACTGGTTGGCATATTTTGAAATTGCAATCTTCCTCCTACATTTTGCACTGGCCCTAGACTCATATTAGCAAGCTGTCTTTCAAATTCAGTCCCACCTTTTAGTTTTGCAATAAATGGATTTGCTCCCCCGTATCTGTCTATTAAATTTATGTTGGCTCCCCCGCCTAATATCCAATTAGGATCTGTTGTTGCGCTTATATGGTCAAATTGTGTGTTTTCTTGTATATCTCCTAGCAGGCCCGTTCTTCTTCCTACTGTGCCAGTTGTAGGTATAGTTGTAGCGTATTTTCTAGCTAAAGTTTCAGTAGGAGCGTCTACAACTCTATACAAACTACCTCCTTTGCCTCTTAATCCAGGCAACAACCCTAAAGTCGCTTCTGCTGCTAAAGTGCCGTAGTCCTGATTCTGTGCTGCGCTGTACAAATTAGAAGCGTAATTTGATAAAAGTATATTATCAAAAGCTGATCCAGAAGAAACGTTACCCAAAGTTCCTATGGACTGTCCTGTTCCCAATGTACCTGTAAAAAATGGTTGACCGTGAATAGACCTTTTAAAAGCTTCAAAAGGGTGTCCTATTAAATTAATAGTCTTGTCTAAAAAACTCGGTTCTGGCTTTCCTTGCTCAAAAAAACGTTGTCCTGATGGAATATAAGAAGCTGGTATATCTCCTGTGTATGCATTAGGACTAACATATGTAGAGCTAACACTTTGATTAAAAAATGGATCGTTTAATTGATAACTTCTATCAAAAGTTGGCAATGGTGAACTTGTTTGTTGTGGAAAACCTAAAGATTCTAAATATTCAAGAGAATAAGGACCTTGAGGCATTGTGTTTCCATATACAGTATACTCTGGTAGCATTACATTTGCCATAACATCCGAACCAAATTCTCCACCTTCATTGAAATTAAAAATCTTCATTAAAATATTGCTTGGTAAAAAGGGAGACATAGGTGATGCATACTCAAGCGCATCCATAGCGTTCATATTAAAAAGATTACCTGAAGCTGGTGTATGTTTGTATGTACCGTACTCTGAAACCCCCGAAAAAGGTTCATTTAAGTATAAATCTAATAGTCCTCGCTCAGCGCTATCTGGGCTATAATGCGTTTTATATTCTAAATCATATGGATCTGTATAGTTTGTAGCATCTGGAAATTCTAAATCTCTAATGCCTCTAAAAATTCTTGAAGGTATGGTAATTAAAGAGTCTAGCACGCCTGTACTCACTTCTGGGTTTACATGCGCTAGTTCCGCAATTAAATTGTTCATATATTCTTCTTGCTGCTCTTTATAAGTTTCATCTACAGCTGATCTGTAGTATTCCTCACCGCTAGGATAGACAACCTCGCCACTTTTTCTTAATTTCTCAGGATATAAAAATCCGCCCTCACTCTTTGTTTTTCCAAATACGTCTTCAAAATAATTTTCTGCTCCCACCCCAGTAGGATATGGGCCAAAAGCAGATATAGGGGGTACATAGATGTTTCCACCGCTTAAATAATTACTTATTAAACCTCCTCGTGTTAACTCTTCAAACGGGTTTGTTATTGCGTGTGGTCTAAAATCACCCTTGCCACTGACGTCACCACCATATATAGCTTGAAAAATAGAATTAGGGGTGTTATATATATTTCCAACCCTTGATCCCTTTACCATACTTAAGGCGTCTCTCCAATGTATTGTACCAGTAGTTTCGTCACTTAACTTAAAAGGAGAATACATTCCAAACTCTCCTGTGTAAGGATTTGTAAATATATCATAGACTTGTTTTTCCGCATCGCTTAACTGATTATAAGATTGTGTTGATAAGGCTTCTACGTTTATTTCAGGCAACATCTCTCCTTCAAATTCACCGCCGTTATCAAAATCCTTAGTAACCTCACCTGCTTTTTTCCCTGCATCAAAACCAGATTGCATCATCTTTATCTGATCCATAAGTTGTTTAAAGAAGTTGAAAGGAGATTCTACTTGTTCTTTATTAGGCACTAAGTTAGAATCGTTAGAGTCTGATATATGAGGAGCCATATTCTCTTTTAGTTCTTTTTCCTGACGCTCCTTTTCTGCCGCGATAGCGGCATCGCGCGATTCTTGACTTAAGTTAAACTTTGCAAGTTCACTTTCATACTTTTCTTCAGAGCCACTCCAGTGATAATCTGCCCACCAAGTTGCCCTGTCTTTTTTTCCGTCCCATAGCTCGCTAAAATTTGATCTTGGGTGGTTTCTATGATACGCTAAGAAAAGCATTTTTTGTTGATCTGCTGTTAGCTTGCTTGCATCTACGCTTTTTTTACCAGCCCATATATCAGTTAGCCATTGCGGCTTATCTATTCCTTCTGCTTCTAATATTTGAGCCAGATAATTAGAGGCCATATTCCCGCCAGCATTTTCATGTGACTCAAACATAAAGAGCCCCTTACCTGTTGCATTTTGAACCCATTTTCCGTCTTCCTTTCTCCATTGCTTGGCATCAGGTTTCATTCTTTGGTCAGGCAGTCCTGGCGCTACAGGTCCTGTTTCATGATAAGCAATGTAATCCATAAGATCGTAATAATCTTGCGGAGTACCTCCTTTATCTCTTATAATTATCTGGAGTAGTTCTTCAAGCGTTATTTCGTTTTCCATTAGAAACGCCCACCATTAGTGAAATTACGTTTTTTCATTTGTTTGTTTTTCATAGACCCGCCTTGATTCATTTTTTTACTTGACCCACGGCTTTGACCCATTGCACTTTGCTTAGCTAAATTTGAAACTAGACCGCTCAATTGGTTTACCGCTATGGCTTCGTTTGCTTTTTGCGAGTAAAAACCTCCCATGTTTCCCCCCATGTTATAGTTAGGCATTTTCATACCTTGTGCAGCATAATCTAATTCTTCTTCTACATTAGGAGTAATGAACGGATTATCTTTTGGTGATACAAAATCACCCATTGCTTGCGCATCTTGTTTTTTATTTCTTTGTTGTAAGGATCCTAAATTTCTCATATTAGGATTTGGACCAAAAGTAGGTGCAGAACCAAAGCCTCTTTTTATATTTGCTTTTCTTTTTTGTTCTGGTCCCGGCCGTAAACCTATGTCTGATGATCCTCCACTACCACCACCTAATAAATTGTTTACAAGACCACCTATAGCATCCATTACGCCAAATCCAAAACCTTTTACTCCTGATAAACCTCCTTGTATAGCTTGATCTACTAACTCTAGAAATCCTCCAGCTAATGGCTGTATAACATTTGCCGCTCCTTGTACTACAGGTTCTATTACATTACCAGCTGCGTCAAGCACTGGTCTTGCTATTGGTTCTATTATGTTTTGCCCCACATCAGTAGCTACATCACTAACTGTACTTAACCCTTCTTGAACAATATTTGCCCCTAAACCACCTAAATCACCAGCAACATCTGATGCTGTTTCTATAGCTGTTGTACCAATATCACCTGCTGCTTGTGCTACTGGGTCTACTATATTTCCTGCTGCATCAAATAAAGGTGCTGTTATCGGAGTAACAACATCGTCAACAACATCTCCTACTCCTCCAAGTAAATTACCTACTGAACTTGCTAATGATGAGATAAATCCTCCAAATCCATACTCAGGTACACCTGTATACGGGTTGATAATATTAGAATTAGGTAAAGATTTTAATCCTTTTGGATCCATTTCTTCCATCATTCCCCCTTTGTTATATCTTCCTAGTGGTGTCATCATTTGTGAACTAATATATGGAGCTAACATCTTTTTCTGATTCATCATTCCCCCCATGTTAAAGCTTGTTACATTTTTACCTAAATATGGATTTAATGCTATTAGCGGATTTGGATCTTGATTGCCTTGTATAGGCATACTACCTCCGCCACCTCCCCTTACTTGTCTATCTCTTAATACAGAGTTAGCAGATATCGCGTTGAGGTTTGCAAAAAGATCTGCCATATTTTGTTCATCAGTCATGGTAAAATTATTGTAGATTAATATTAGTTACAAAGATAAAAAAAAATTTTTTATATTTTTGAAAGAGTGAGGTTATATGCTATACTCCCCCTTTACTTTCCAATCTTTTTACTACCGTACCCTTTTTTTTATTTCTCTATTATTTTTACAACTTTTTTATCGCTGTATATTTATTAACTAAATCTATTTACTTATGGACACACTATTCATTGTACTAACTGTACTACTAGCATTTGCAAAACTATTCCTATATGTTGCATTAATTGTATTTGTATGGGTATTAATTAAAAAGTATAGCCCAGAAACTGCAGAATCTATACAGAATGCTATGCCTAAATCTAAGAAGGGAGACAAATAGTCTCCTTTTTTTTATATTATTGACAATAAATACTAAATATTGCGTATATATGCGACAATAAGATGTAGTCTAAAACCCCTAATATTACACTAATAATTACTATATTATAGCTAGTAAACTACTTAAGTTATTGATAATCAATCAGTTATTGTTTTTTTATCATTTATATTAAATACAAAGTATACTTCTAATTATATTTAGCTGATTACATCAATTAACTACTAATGAGTGTGCGAAGTTATACAATTTATTTTACATTGTCAAGTATTACAAACATTATTTCATAAAATATTTATTCACTATATATATTTAGCTGACTAATTTTTTCAACTTAATAATAGATAACAATATATTAACTAAAACAATTACTATGGAAACAATAGGAATCAACTGTTCATGTGGCAATGAACATGCATTTATTCTGTCACAAAGACTGGCAGAATGTACACAGTGTCAAACTGTACACAGTATGGATGATGTAAAGTCTTACACATCATACGACATAACACCTTTACACGTATTAGAACAACGTGCTAAAGTACAAGCAGAAATAGATATGTACGATATGTTACCACATATTGACTGGTCTACCTGCTTTCAAACAGAACATGAACAATTTGGAGTGCCATACTAGGCATTCCATTTTTTCAACTTAACAATAAATATTAATCTAACAAATATAAAACTATGGATAGAAAAACTTATGAATCTTTACACAAGGTAGTTAATTACCTTTATGAATCAGAACACAGACATTTTGAAGAAGAAAACAAACCAAAATGTCATATAATGAATGATGTAATGTGTCTTATGGATTATTGTCAAGCACATCAATTTACATTGCAAAATGCAAAACGTTATATAAAAGAAAATAAATAAAAACAATAAGTATTAACATTAAATAATTAAATCATGCAAAAATCAGTAAACACACTAGCAAACGGTATGTACGTTAAAGAACATACATTCAAATCAGGTACAAAAGTAATTAACCTATCTGTTAAATGCGCAGACTTCTATGAATTTATGAAGCAATACAAACACGTAGACAGAAAGGGTAACGCTTGGCTTAACCTTAAGCTTATACCTAACAAAAACGTAGGAGATAACAATCTAACTCACACTCCTATACTAAATGAATTTACACCAAAGGTTGCAGATGAAGCTATGAATAATCTAGCTCAAGATGTATTTAAACCTAGTGTAGAGGAAAGACAAATAGTAGAAACACCTGCATTACCATTCTAATGGGTATTCTAGGTATATCATTCTTCGCTGCCATTGGCTACTACATCATCGTGTACAAAGCCATTGGTAGGCGTAGACTGGTTAAAACACAGACATTCTGGGACATTATATTTACCGTTCTTATGCCATTGCTATTCATTGGCACGTTCAGCGGTATGGCTACTGCAGCTATTGCAGGTGTCTTCTTTTCAATCTTTACGGCACTAACTCCGTCAGTTGAAGAGCCAGAAACCAAAGAGTCCTAGTGGCTCTTTTTTTTCAACTTTATAATTACTAATCAAAATACTTTTATTATGCAAAAAGAAATCACTGACTTCAAGTCACCAAACTATTACAAACAATTGAAAAAGAAATTGTTTAACAATGAAATATCTAGGTATGATATTGCTCACAAAATGTTTAGAAGAGCTAATGCAGACTGGATCATTAAACATGTAGACAAAGCAAAGCTTACCATTACATATCTTAATGGTGTTACACGTACACTGCCTACATACAATGAATTAATGAAACGTGTAAGATGGTCTAGTGCAGATCATTACAAAGCTAAACGTAGAGAATACATTAAAAAATATTACAAAGTAATAAATGCTGTTACTAAACATAAACAAAAATTTAAAACAAATACTTTAGGTAATGTTTTTAAAAATTTAAAAACTAAAGGGTTAGCTACCCGATAGAGAGAAGGAGCGAGAGATCTCGGAATGATAAATAAAGCTTGCTGTTATCACTTCTCTCTAATATATAAGAAAGGAGGTTAGTAATATTTTAGTTAATAACTGTGCGGTTATAATTTGTGTGTAATTACAATTCCTCCTTTCTTTTTTCTAACTTTTAAATAAATAACTATGAAACCTATGAAAGTAAAAAAAGTGGGTAAACACCACATAAATACATATCATGAATGGACTAGGTACATATATGAATACAAACTTAATTCTATGATAGAATGGTACAATACAAACTTTAAAAATTAATTATGAAAAAAAGATTTTTATCAATGAGTATGAATGAACACTTAGAAATTAAAAGAGGACTTTCAACAAAAGAAATAATAAGAGTAAATACAGACAAATGGGAAGTACACTGTACTGTAGATGGATGGTCTATATATTATTTAAACTTAATTGAATTATTAAACTATTTTAAAAAATAAATTATGGAAACAAATACAATATCATTTAATGTCAGCAAAACTATTAACATCGGTAACTTTGAAGCTATTAAGATTAATTATGGCCAAAGTATTACTGTTGATCCTACAAGACCTATTGAAGAACAAAGGCAAGAACTTATACAGGAATGCTACAATACTGTTAAGAAAGAAACAGCGTTATGGACGCTTAAAAGCGTTGTACACGTTGACTCTAAAAAGAATAGAACAACTTATAAAAGCAAAGTAAAATGAGTGAATATAAAATAAATGGAAAGCCAGTAGAAAAATACTGGACAGATAAAATTGCTAAACATTTAGTTGGCAAGAAAATAACAAAAGTAGAGTATATTAGTAGTCAAGAATGTTCAGATAATATGTGGTACAATAGGCCAATATCTATATTGTTAGATGACGGACATTGGTTAACACCTCTTATGGACGATGAAGGTAATGACGGTGGGGCAATGTGCACCACACATAAAGATTTAAGAACAATACCAGTAATATGAAACCATACCTTCTTAAAAAACTTATACCAGGCTACAAGCTAAGTCCAGATCACAAGGACAAACAGCTTGTGGCTTTGCCGTATAAATATAATGGTACAAAAATACTTGTCAAGCATAGTAACAAAGAAATGATTATAGATCAAAACACTCCATTACTTGGAGAACAAACCTTTCCTGATAAGTTTGGTAGAGATAAAACATATACACTTTACTATTACGAATGGGATACAGAATCACATAAACAAATAAAATTAGAACTATGACAGCAACTCAAATTTCAGGCTATCTAAAAAACACTTATGGAGAATGCAGACATGATGCTTATGCTATGTCAAAAGCCATAAACAAATTTAGTAAAAAATCGTATATACACATTTATGGAGACGAGTATGCTTTAAAATGGAGCTTGTTTCATTTATTAGTAGAAAACAAACCTATACCAGAATTACATACACACAGTTATGGATTTCACACAAGAAATGGTAGATATATAATAGAAAAATTAAAAGAATATTATTATGAAAACATATCAAGTAACAATGAGTAGAACATACACTACATATATTACATTAAAATTTCCAGATGATGGTAGAAATCATATGGATATTATTGATGATAGAATTACATCTTGTGACGAGGACATATGGGGCCTTATAGCAGAAAAAGAATTAGAACAAATGGATGTGTCTAACGATAATTGGGAAATACATGAACTTACTAACACAGAATAGCAAGCTTAAAAAAACATC
>Ga0208159_1000107_pt1 | contig 32011 bp, 44 predicted proteins | sample 9_EtaG_FD_184082 | JGI IMG/M metagenome (GOLD analysis project Ga0208159, IMG submission 184082) | Marine viral communities from the Subarctic Pacific Ocean - 9_ETSP_OMZ_AT15188 metaG (SPAdes) (version 2) | ecosystem: Environmental > Aquatic > Marine > Oceanic | place: Pacific Ocean | collected... | reverse complement strand
GTTCAGCTTGAGGCTAGTAAGGATTTGTTAGATCGCGCTGGGTATAAACCCATCGATCGATCACAGGTACAAGTGGCGGGGGATATAAAAGTTTCCATTGACCTTAGCTAGGGGGGTGGGGGGAAAACTACAAGGTCACGCTATGTTACTGGTCCCCCACTCACATTATTGGTAAAAAAGGTTTGTGCATTGCCAAGAATATTTTTTGTATGCTAAGGGTTTTTTATGAGACAGGAACACAAAGACCCAGAGGGTGGTTTAACGGCTGCTGGTAGGCGTTATTTTAAGCGTACTGAAGGGGCTAATTTAAAAGCTCCAGTTAAGAGTGGTACTAATCCTAGGCGTGTTTCTTTTGCGGCTCGATTTGCTGGAATGAAGGGTCCGATGAAGGACGAGAAGGGAAAGCCGACTAGAAAGGCATTGGCATTGAAGGCTTGGGGTTTTGGCAGTGTTGAGGCTGCGCGTAATTTTGCAAGGAGGCATAAGAGGAGCTGATGTGTTTTAGTGGTCCTAGTGCAGAGAGTATGTATCAGGAGAAGAAGAAGAGTTTTGGTCCTCTTCCTTCTTTGCTTATGAGTCGGGCTAAGTCTGGTAGAAAGTCTATAGCAAAGCCAGTGTTTCGTGATGTAAGAATGGGAAGTGAAAGACGTTCATTGTTAAATCCATATAAAGGAGAGATGTAATGCCTATGGGTAAAGCGCCTAAGAAAAAGAAATCTATGTTGACTAAGAAGCAGAAAACATTGCCAGCAGCTTTGAAGAGAAAGATAATGAAGGCAAGGTCGAGTGGTTCTTCTGGCGGTTCTTATTAAGATGGCTAAGAAAAAAAAGAGTTTGTTAAAATTAACAGATCGTCAGGAAGCAACTATGAAGCGTCACAGTAAACATCATTCTTCTAAGCATATGAAGGAAATGAGAACCGCAATGCTTAAAGGGTCTACATTTGGTGCTGCTCATAAGATAGCACAAAAGAAAGTTGGCACTTGATGACTGATCGTTCCCTAGCACCGCTAAAGAAAAGAGCAACTCTTCTTCGAAAAGAGATGAAGAAACTTGAAGACTCTGCTGGTGTTGGGCTTGTAGAAAAAATGCAGGGTGAAGGTGAGCGTTTTTCTTCTAAGGATAAAGGGTTTGCTACTAAAGGCATTATGAAGATTTTAAATTTTCTTTTAGAGTCTAGGGAAAATCAAATGGTTTCTAGCCCTCGATACAATCAAATACAAGATCAGTTAATTGATATTCAGGAGAAGATCAGTGGCAGTAAACGCAGCAGGTAACTATACCAAACCTAAAATGAGAAAGACTTTGTTTCAAAGAATAAAAGCAAGGGCTACACATGGTACGGCTGCTGGTCAATGGTCTGCTCGAAAAGCACAGTTACTTGCAAAAGAATATAAAAAACGTGGTGGTAGTTACAAGTAAAGGAGAAAACTAATGGCTAAAAACCCTACATTACTTCAACAAAATCTAAAGAAACCATCTTTGGAAGAGTTAATGAAACTTTTCAACAGTGTACCAGATAAAGAACTTAAACCATTTTTTTCTAAATCTATGATAAGAAGAATGGAAAAAAGTGGGTTTAAGGTTATTAAAAAGTGAAGGCTTCACAAAAGTCGTTACTTAACTGGGGCAAACAAAAGTGGCGCACTAAGTCTGGGAAAAAGTCTAGTGAGACAGGTGAACGGTACTTACCTAGCAAGGCTATTTCTGCTCTTAGTTCTGCTGAATATGCAGCTACAACCAGAGCTAAACGAAAGGGTAAGGCTTCGGGTAAGCAGTTTGTGGCTCAACCGAAAAAGATTGCTAGGAAAGTAAAACAATATAGGACATAAATTATGGGATGGAAATTTAAGAATAATGGTGAGTTATATGAAGGTGAAACTCATGAGCTTGCTGGAACTACCTACTCTGGAAAAACAAGAACCTCTGATTCAAAGACATTAGAGTGGACTAATGAAGTGCCTAAAAAGCCAGCTAAAAAGAAAAGAGCTAGGGATGAAAAGGGCAGACTTAAAGGAGATGATCCTTCTACACCAGATATAAATGAGGCTTGGGAAGAGTGAGCTTTATAAATACAATTAAACAAGAAGACTTACAGCTTCTTCGTGGCATTGTACGCAAAGTGCATCTTTCTTATGTTGTGGAAAAGTTTGGTGAAAGCAGTCACTTGGTTAGTGATTCTGCTTGCGATAAACTTATTGAAAGTATTGCGCCTGAAGTAGTGGAAGATATGATCCGCTTTGGAGTTGATAAAGGTCTTAGATGATTGACTTTAAGTACAAACCTGATGGCAGTGTACTAAAATCTTTTATGAAGGATCATACTTTTTTTCGTGGCATTAGAGGTCCAGTTGGTTCTGGCAAATCTGTTGGCTGCTGTGTTGAGGTCTTTCGCAGAGCTTTAGAGCAGAAGAAAGGTCCAGATGGTATTCGTAAAAGCAGATGGGCTATCATTCGAAACACTAATCCACAACTTCGAACAACAACTATAAAGACTTGGCTTGATTGGTTTCCTGAAGCTGATTGGGGTAAGTTTATGTGGTCAGTTCCGTATACTCATTACATAAAAAAGGGAGACATTGATCTTGAGGTTATCTTCTTAGCTTTAGATAGACCTGAAGATGTTAAGAAACTTCTATCATTAGAACTAACAGGGATATGGATTAATGAAGCAAGAGAGATTCCAAAATCTATTATTGATGCTTGTACTATGCGTGTCGGTCGTTTTCCTTCAATGCGTGATGGAGGTCCTTCTTGGACTGGTGTAATAGCAGATACTAACGCACCAGAAGAAGATCACTGGTGGCCTATTATGTCAGGCGAAGTTCCTATTCCTGATCATATTCCTAGAGAGCAAGCTAAGATGTTAGTTAGACCTGATAACTGGTCTTTCTTTACGCAACCTTCTGCAATGGTTGAAAAGAAAGATGAGGAAGGGGAAATTCTTGATTACTTACCTAATAAGGAGGCTGAGAATTGTAAGAACATGCTTGCAAATTATTATTCCAATCTTATTAGAGGTAAGACAAAATCATGGATAGATGTATATGTAATGAACCGTTTAGGGCATATACAAGACGGAAAGCCAGTATACCCTATGTTTGCACCAGAAGTTCACATTGCAAAAGAAGAAATACCAGTAGCAGCCAATGTTCCTGTATATGTTGGCGTAGACTTTGGATTAACACCAGCCGCAGTTCTTGGGCAGAAAGTACGAGGTCGATGGTATTTGCAATCAGAAATTGTAGCAATAGACATGGGCATCGTTCGTTTTGCAGAAGTTCTTAGGCAAGAACTATCAACTAGGTTTGCTGCTGCTTCTGAGGTAATTATTTATGGTGATCCTTCTGGTGACTTTAGAGCGCAAACAGATGAATCAACTCCCTTTCATATTTTGCGCGGTGCTGGCTTGAGGGCGTTCCCAGCGCCTTCCAACTCTGTTGATCTTCGACTTGAATCGGTATCCTCCCAATTAACGAAGATGGTCGATGGTAAGTCAGCACTTTTAATAGATAGGCGTTGCCCTCAACTTATTAAGGGTTTTGAGGGTGGTTATGCCTATAAGCGTATGGAAGTTTCTGGTGAAAGATACGCAGACAAACCAGATAAGAATATGTTTTCTCATGTTCATGATGCAGCTCAATACTTGTTTCTTGGTGCTGGTGAAGGTAGAGCTTTATTAAATACACAAAAACCAGCAAGAGCTGTTGTTGCTAGTCGTAACTTTGATGTATTTAAGAAAAGTCCGAAGCAGCGCAAACAAAGTGTTTGGGCTAGAATGTAGTTTGTGCATTGAGATTTTTTTCTTTTTGTGCTTACGAAAGATAACACAAGGAGATAGTTATGTGTTTTGGTCCAACTAGAGCAGAGAAACAAACGGCTGTAACTCAACGCATGGAGGCTGATGATGCTCAAAGGCAAGAAGCTGAAAAACGAGCAATGCAAAAACGTGAAGATATTCAAGAAGCAGTAATGAAAAGACAGGGCAGAACAAGAAGGTCTTTGTTTTCTTCTGGTCGTGGTGGATTTTTAGGTAGGTTCGACTAATGGATAAAATAGCTAGTCAGTACATTCAGAGTTATCAAAAAGCTAAAGCTTTTCGAGAAAACTGGGTTCCTCTTTTTGAAGAGTGCTATGAGTATGCTTTACCTCAGAGAGAGTCTTTTTATTATGAAGAGGCTGGTCAGCGTAGAGATGAAAAGATATTTGATGAAACTGCTGTAGTTGGAACACAAGAGTTTGCTAGTAGGTTGCAATCTGGAATAGTTCCAAACTTTGCTCGATGGGCAGACCTTACCGCAGGGAGTGAGGTTCCTGTAGAACAGCGCGAAGAAGTTGATAATGTTCTTGATGAAGTTACAGAGTATGTATTTGAAGTTTTGAATAACTCAAATTTCAGCCAAGAAGTCCATGAGTCATTTATGGATTTGGCTGTTGGGACTGGTATCTTGTGCGTTGAGGAAGGTGACTCACTTAATCCAATTACTTTTAGCGCAATCCCCTTACCCCATGTTGTACTTGATACTGGTCCTGATGATAGAATAGATCATGTTTATAGAGAGCGTAAAAAGGTAAAGTTTGATCATTTACCTATTATGTATCCTGATGGAAACTTTGATCAGCGTGTTTTATCACTAATGGGAGGAGACAGAGAGACTACTGTTCTTGAACTTGTTTGCAGAGATTATTCCAAAAAGAACCAAGAAGCTTACTTACATTTTGCAATATGCATGACAACAAAGACTTTGTTACATTCAAAAGAGCTTTCAGGCATTGGGTCAAATCCTTTTATTTGTTTTCGTTGGAATAAGTGTGCTGGTGAGATATATGGTCGAGGACCATTGTTAAATGCTTTGTCAGCAATCAAAACTACAAACTTAACAATAGAATTAATTCTTGAAAATGCTCAGATGTCTATATCTGGAATCTATCAGATGGAAGACGATGGCGTTATAAACCCTGATACAATTAATCTCGTTCCAGGAAGTATTATTCCAAAAGCTATGGGGTCTGCTGGGTTACAACCGATTCAAGCTGCTGGTCGTTTTGATGTAGCTCAACTTGTTTTAAGTGATATGCGCTTAAATATTAAACGTGCGCTTTATAATGATATGCTTGGAAATCCTGATCGAACACCTGCAACCGCAACAGAAGTTGCCGAACGTATGGCTGATTTATCTCGAAGAATGGGTGCTGCTTTTGGTAGGTTGCAAGCAGAACTCGTGCAGCCTGTACTTCAACGAGTAATTTATATTTTGAAGAAGCAAGGCCGCATAGAGGTTCCTACAGTAAACGGAAGAGAAGTTAAAGTAAGATCGGTATCTCCTTTGGCTCAAGCTCAAGCTAATCAGGATATATCTAGTGTTGCAAGATTCTTAGAACTTACTGGTGCTACTTTTGGACCAGAGACTTTGCAGCTTCTAATTGACTCAGAACAAACCGCAATTTTCCTTGCTAAAAAATTTGGTGTGCCAGAAAGCTTGATTCGTGATGAAGAACAGCGTAGACAAATAGCTGCAATAGCGCAGCAAATAGCACAGCAACAAGGAGTACCGATTGGGCAAGAAGAATGACAATACATCTAATCTTGGTATAGATGGTTTTAAAAGATCGTCTGATTCTGATTTAGAAATTAGTCAAGTATTAGCTGAGACATTTAAAACTCCGTCAGGAGAAGCAACACTTAAATATTTGAAATCAATAACAATAGATATGATAAATGGTGCGGCAACATCTAGCGATGAACTACGTCACCATGAAGGTCAAAGATTTATTGTAGGTTTAATACAAGCAAGGATACAACATGCAGCAAGAAACAGAGCAAGCGAGTGATACAGCAGTTGAAGTAGCACAAGCTGATGGTCGTGATTTTGTAACACAAGAAGACGTTGAAAAGGTATCTGAAACTTCTGATCGACCTGAGTGGCTACCAGAGAAATTTAATAGTCCAGAAGATTTAGCAAAGTCTTATAATGAGCTATCTCAAAAACTTGGTAGTAAAGATGAAGATATTAGAAATCAAATAATAGAAGAAATACAAGCAGAGGCTTTTTCTGAAAGACCTGAAAAAGCTGGTGATTATCAATTACCAGAAATGGTTGATGAAGAAATGGCTGTTGATAATGAACTCCTTCAATGGTGGTCAGATCATTCTTTTGAAAATGGTTATAGCCAAGAAGAGTTTCAAAAAGGCATAGAAATGTATGCTCAGGCAATTAATGGAACTGAACCTGATTTAGAAGCTGAGAGTGCTAAACTTGGAGATAGTGCTGAAGATCGTATTCAGGCAGCATCACTTTGGGCAAATAATTTTTTTCCAGAAGAAACTATACCAGCAATAGAGCGTTTATGTGAAACATCTGAAGGTATTGTAGCGTTAGAAGCTATAATGGAAAAAATGAAAGATGGTTCATTTGGTGGAGATACTCAACCTACTGCTGGTTTATCTGAAGCTCAACTTAGAGAAATGATGTCAGACTCTAGGTATCATGGATATAACAAGGACGCAGAATTTGTTAAACAAGTTGATGAAGGCTGGAAACAACTTTACAGAGGTTAAGATTATTCAGAGGGGTCAGTATTATCTGACTCCTTTTCAACCTTATCATATTGATGAAGTTGTAGATAATCTAAGTTCTGAAAATATAGAAGAGCTTGCTTTGCTTGGTTATACGAACATACGCAAAGCAATAACTGATATGTATGAAACATCTGAATGTTATATAGCTAGAAAACAGGGGGAAACTTTTCTTGCTGTTGGTGGTCTTTGGTATCATGATGATCAAGATTGCCCACAAATGTTTGCAATGTTTTCTAATAATATAAAGAGATCGTTTATTGCTGCTGCTCGTGGTTCAAAGATGGTTGTAGATTTTTTTGATAAGACTCAACCAATGATGACTATGACTATTTTGCAAAGTAATGAGCTAATATTAAACTGGGCAGTATGGTTAGGTTTTGATCCTGTAGGTTTTATAGAACAAAGAAATCACAAGTATGTTGAATTTGTGCGTTGCAATCCGAATAAAAATAATGTTAGCGATAAGATATTGCAGCCCGTAATACACTAAGAGGCCCGATAGGATACCCTTGTTGAAGTGATAAAGCGGACACCTGTTAGTAACCGTAACTTCAATAAGGAACTTATAAATGGCTAATACAATAGACACAGCCTTTATCAAACAGTTCGAAACAGAAGTTCACATGGCATATCAGCGTATGGGTTCTAAGCTACGGAACACAGTACGGACTGCTAATGTAACTGGATCAACTGTTAGATTTCAAAAGATTGGTACTGCGGAAGCAACTACTAAATCTCGTAATGGTAATGTAACTCCAATGGAGCTTGCACATACCAATGTAGAAGCAACAATGGCTGACTTCTTCGCTGCTGAGTACATCGATAAACTAGATGAACTCAAAACCAACATCAATGAGCGTCAAGCTGTAGCGCAATCTGCTGCTGCTGCTCTAGGTCGTAAGACTGATAGCTTACTAATTACAGCTATGGATGCTGGTGCTAACTCAACTCAAATTCATGATACAAGTTCTGCTGTTGAAAAAGCAGACTTATTGACTGTATTTGAAACATTTGGAACAGCTAATATTCCAGAGGATGGACAGCGTTATATCGCTATGCACCCAAAAGGTTTTGCTGATCTATTTAATATTAATGAGTTTGCATCATCTGACTTTGTTGGACCTCAAAACTTACCGTTTGCTGGTGGTATGACAATGAAAGAGTTCTTGGGTTTCAAGATTTTTTCAACTGCTGCTGTCGCTGCTGGTAAGAGTATGTGCTATCACACAACTGCTGTTGGCTTGGGTATCAACTCTGATGTTCAAACTGAAGTCAACTATGTTGCTGAGAAAGTATCTCACCTTGCAACATCTATGATGTCTATGGGTGCTGTTGTTATTGATGACAATGGTATCTATGAACTATTAGATAATAACTAGGAGGGTTAGAAAATGGCTTATAGTGCAAGTGGACTAACTCGTATTGGTGGTGATTCAAATGGTAGCTTGTGGCGATACACAACTACTGATGCCATCGCTACAGTAAATAATGCTGGTTACTTTAACGATGCAGCAAATATGCTTGCTATTCGTGATTTGATTGTAGTGCATGATACTAATGTACCAACTACAAATTTTGTAACAGTATTATCTAATACTGGTTCTGTTGTTGATGTTTCAGACGGCACTGCCGTTGCTGAAACTGATGGCGACTAATAAAGGGATGGGGGCTTCGGCCCCCATACTAACATGCCAACAATAGCTGATACCGCAGTCAAAATAGCATCTCGCGCATCCATCTTAATTGGTGGTGATGCGATTCAATCTTTTTCAGATGGAACAACAGAAGCAGATGTTTGTAATAATATCTACGAAGATGTTGCTCAATCTTGTTTAACAAGAACACGCTGGAGATTTGCAACAAATCAAGCTCAACTAAGTAGGCTTGTTGCTGCACCAACAGGACGTTTTGATGCAGCCTATCAACTTCCTTCTGATACATTGATGGTAAATGCAATTACTGTTCAAGACTTACCAATAAAATATGATGTTTACGGAAACAAAGCTTTCTGTAATGCAGACAGTGCTGATGTAGTAATTGCTGATTATATCTTTCGAGTAGGTGAAGAGAACTGGCCTCCATATTTTATTCTTGGTGTTGAGTTTTTTTTAGCTAGTATACTTGCTATTTCTGTTGCTCGTGATGGGCAATTAGGTGCAGCAATGGAATTAAAAGCTGAACAGCAAATGAGAAAATCAAGAACACTTGATTCACAGCAGCAAACAACACGCAAGCTGAATACTTCGAGGTTTATTGCACAAAGGCGTAGCTAATGCAGAGAGTTAGAGTTCCAATTAATAGCTTTCAATTTGGTGAAGTCAGTGATTCTCTTTCAATGAGAGTAGATAGTCCTGTTTACGCTTCATCTGTTCAAACCTTACAGAACATGATTGTTATGCCAGAAGGTTCTGTAATTAAAAGAGATGGCGCAAAACATATGGCTAAGTATGGTGGAATTACTTTTGATGCTAGTAATCCAGAGCAATCTCATTTATTTCCTTTTATCTTTGATGAAAATGAAAAGTATATTGTTGCTATACAGCATGAAAAAATAAGAGTTCATCAAGTTAATGATACAACTTTAACTCAGCGTTTAAACACAACAACAGATATAAATGGCGCTACTCTTCCTTTTGATAAAGCGCATCTTCAAGAATATACTGTAGCTCAACTTGGAAATGATATGTTTATCTGTCATTATTTATTTGCTCCAAGAATATTACGCAGAACAAGCGCTACTAGTTTTCATGTAAGAACATTTGCTTTTGATCAAAGGGCTGATTCACTTGTTACCTTTCAGCCTTATTCTCGTTTTGCAGATGCAAATGTAAAGCTTGATCCAGAAGCAAGTAGTGGAAATGACGTTGATTTTAGTATTTACACTACAGATGGCACTACTGACGATACACATTATTTTAATTCAACGAATAGTTCTGGTGCTGGAAACTTAACTCTTGCGTCTGGTGCTACTGATGCTTTTGATAATGCTGTAGAAATAAGTGTTACATCTACTGGTAATATTAGTGGTGTAACATTTGTTTTTACTGGAACAGATCAAGACGGTGTAGCTGTTACTGATTTTACAGATGGTCCTAATAATGGCACTGTGCATATTCCTCGTATGTTTAAATCTATTTCAACTATTCATGCAAATGGTAATTTTAGCACTACTGTTAAAATTGGTCATACAAACAAAAGAGGAATTACATATTTAGATATTACAGGATCAAAATCAACAGCTCTTAGAACAGGCAATTATGCTAATTCAAAACATAAAGATATATTATTAAGGTATCATAAGAATGAATTAAAAATAGATACTGTTTATAATTCTAATCAATTTAGAGCAGATATTCTTGATTCACTTTCTACAAGATTAGAGATTGAAAATCCTCTTAGAGCTAATGATGGTAGTAATAAAGTTGAGGTAAGTCAGCCATCTCATGGTTTTGCTGTAGGTGATTCTATTACTGTATCTGAAGCAACTGCTCTTGGTGGAATAAATGCTTCAAATATTAATGGCGCTCGAACAATACATGAAATTATTGATGATAATACTTACAGCTTTACGGCTGCTGCTACTGCAAACTCTTCTGCTGATGGAGGTGGTTTTCCTAAGATTGAAAGTCATGCTCCGACAACTGATTTTGATGAGCAGTCTTTTTCTGATGTTAGAGGCTATCCTGCGGCGGTAGAGTTTCATCAAAACCGTTTGGTATTTGCTGGTACACTAGATGAGCCTGATACATTATTTTTTAGCAAGGTAGGTAGATTTTCTAATTTTGATATAGGAGATGCTGCTGATGATGATGCAATACAAGTTACTGCTGCTACTGGTGATGTAAATGAAATAAGGTATTTGGTTTCTAATAGAGATTTACAAATCTTTGCTGCTGCTGCTGAGTTATATATTCCTACATTTCAAAATCAACCACTTACACCAACTAACTTACAGATTAAAAAACAAACACCATTTGGTATTTCTCATGTTGAGCCAATAGAACTTGATGGAGCTACTTTATTTGTTCAACGCAATGGCAAGGTTGTTCGAGAGTATTTGTTTACAGATGGGGAAGATGCTTATACTTCTGTGCCTGTATCTAGCATAGCTTCACATATGATTGATACTCCAAGATATATGGCTGTTGTTCATAGCGGTTTTGGTCAACCAGATTCTTATGCGGCAATGACTACAACAGGTAATAATTTAATTGTATTTTCTTCGAACAGAGCTGAAAGAAAAGCATCTTGGGTACAGTTTAATACCGCAGGTAAATTTGGTTCTGTCTGTGCTATTGAAGATAGATTGTTTGCTGAGATTTACGATACGAGTGGTCAGCTTCATGTTTGCGAGTTTGCCCCCAAGTCAACTCAAAGTGTAGGTTTAGACATTTGGTTACACAATCTTATTTTAAGCAATGAGGTTGATGTAAGTGCTGCATATAATCAAAATGATGTTGTAGATGTTATCGCAACTGATGTTATTGATGGGTATCAGCAATACTTGGGGGCATTTACTGTTGATGCTAATGAAAAAATAGATTTATCTGCTCATTCTGGTTTAGGTCATACTTACGTTTATGTTGGTAAAAAGTTTGATTCTAAAATTATTACTAATGAAATAGATGCTTCTATGGGTGGTGGACCTGTAACTGGTGAAGTTCGAGGTATTGGTAGAGTTGTTCTTGATGTAAAAGATGCTTTTTCTTTGAAGGTAAATAATAAAAGCATATCTATTTCTAGCAAGACAAATCCAGATACACCAACCCAATCAATACTTGATCCATTAGTTGGCAAGAAGGAAATAAGGACAACAGGTTATACTCGTAGTCCTAAAGTTACAATCGAGCAATCAGAGCCATTACCACTACAGGTTAATGGCTTAGTCGTGGAGTTAATAGTTTAATGTCAGCAGAAATAATGATAGCATTAGCAGTTTTAAATGCTGGAGGTCAAATAATTAGCGGAATAAGTGAAAAGCAAGAGGCTCGATTAAATGCTTTTCAGTTTGGAACTGAAGATAAATTAAATAAAGTAACTGCAATGCAACAAGCTCAAGCAAGAAGGCAAGAGTATGATTTAGCAACTTCTGCTAATATTGCAGCGTTTGCTGCTACTGGTCGTGACATTACTACAGACAGAAGTGTTGAGGCTTTCTTAGAAAGACAAAAAGAAATAGTACGAAAAGATACATCAAGAATAGATCAGCAAGCTCAGTTTCAATCTATGAAAACGTCTTTAGGTCAAATGACAGAAAGAAGGCGTGGTCGAAATGCTTTATATTCTTCTTTATTTAGTGCTGCTGGTACTGCTGGCGAAACCATATACAGATTAGATAAAACAAAAGCTCCTGATGGAAGTGAGGATTAATGGCTGTAAGAAGACAAAGAACACAAGTTTTTAATCAGCCAGTAGGTATTGTTCAAACAAGAGCTGGTGGTTCTGACGTAGGTGCATCAATAAGTAATGCTGCTAGTAGTTTATCTCAGTTTGCTTACAGAGAGGCTGCTATTAATGCTGAAGAAACTGGTAAGAGGGCTGCTTTATCTCAACCATCAGATAGAATTACTTCATTAAATCCTAAAACAAACCAACCAGAAGCTTTTACTCCTCCAACAAACTTTGGAACAATTGCTGCTAGATCATATCAAAATATGATTGATAGACGTTTTGAAGAATCTATTTTATCTGAGTTTGAAAGTGTTGGTAAAGAAATAGCAGAAACTTCTGACAGTGCTTTGATATATAAAGAGCGAATGGCTAAGTATATTGGAGCTATGTATGACGCTGAAGGTGAAGCTACACCTTATAGCACATTTATAAAAGAATCAGGTGATAATTATGTAGCTTCTACTTACTCTAATTTAGCAATAAAAGAAGCTGAAGATGCAAAAGAATCACTTATTAAAAGTGAGTTAAAAAACTTATTTAAAAATCAAATAAAAATATCAGAAATGATTTTTTCTGGTGGTGATACTCAAAGCATTAACGATGGTATTACTTCTGAAAGGGCAAGAGTTGAAGACCTTTTTGAAGCTAATGCTATTACTGGTCCACAGTATAGAGATTACCATGATAAACTAGATAGCTTGCAAGCTCTTTCTTCAAATATGGAGTTGTCTGTATTATATTCATTAATGTCAAAGACGGATCAAGAAACATTCAAAGCAGGTTTACAAAACCCAAAACTAATTAGCGATCTTTCTACAAAGCTTAAAAAACCAAAATTAAAAATTTTAACAGTGCAAGCATTGAATGGCATGGATGCTAGTAAGCTAGCTACTGGTTTAGATGCTTATACTAAAAATATGGAAAACATTGATAGTATTGCTGAGTCAGAGTTTGTTTCTAAAAATAAATCTAAGATAAGCCCTTCAATGAGTTCAAGTGAATTATTTTTAATAACAAAAGACCTTTCTAAAGAAAACACAGCTGATTTTTATCTTGATTATTTAGAGCAAGTTTTTGACAGTGTTGGGAAAAATTCTCCACAATTAGAAAAGCTTGAAGAAATTTTATATGAAAGCGGTCAAATAAATTTTGATATATTACAAACTTTAGTTCCTAGTAATAAATTATCATCAGTATATGATGTTTTATTAGAGTTAGATGATGATGAAAAAGAAGCACTTGCTACAGAAATAGGGGAAAGAAGAGCTGCCCTTTCTAGAGTAGAGTCTACAGAAAAAAATAAACAAGAGGCATCATTTAGAAAAGAAATTAATAATATTTTAGATGATGCTACTGAATTTAATAAAATAAATTTACAAGGTATTATTTTAAGAATTAGAGGTTCTAAAATTGACTCAAGAATTAAAGATACATTATCTGGAAGAGCAGAAGTAACTTTTGTTACAAGATTAATTAGGGAAGCTGAAAGAATATCAAACGCATCTTTAGATGATTTAGAGTACGCCCTTAATAAAATAGATTCTGATAAGAAAAATATAGAAGAAGTTCCAAGTAAAGAAGCTGCTCAGTTACATACATTATATAGAAAAGCATATAAGATAAATCCTTCGACCGTAACTCGTGAACTTAATACAAGAATCAATGGAATAAAAAATAATACACAAAAAGTAATTGAAACAACTAGATTGCAAACAATAGAAGATGGAATAAAAAACGGTCTTTCTATATCTGAAAATGACCAAAGTTTTTATTTTAACGAAAAGCTAAAAGGCGAGGTTATTACTACCAACAATATGTTTGAGTATCCTTCTATTGTTATGGCTTTTAATGCTGGATTAATGCCCAAGCAATCAGTTGTTGCTATGGAAAGTGCATTAAATTCTAACGATGAAGAGCAACTAAAAAGCGCATTACAAGTCTTTGAGCAATATTCTAACCTTGATGCTCGAACAGATGACGGACGAGTAAGCAAGTTTGATTTAATGCGTCAGTCACTTTCGCCAACAGGTTATGCTTTCTACTCTGCGCTAAGTGTTGTTGCTAGAGATGAGCGAGTTGAGCCTCTTTCTATTGCTTTAGAGTTCAGAGCATACGAGGGAAATATATTAGAAGATATAAAACAAGACCTTGGCAAAAGTCTAAACTCAAAGTTATCAGAAACTCCAATGAGTGATAACTATAAAAAAGAAATTAGTGCTTTTATTCAAATGAAAAAAGTAAGAGGTAATTTAATTACTGATGATCTTATTAATAATTTAATTGATAATTATACTTCTAAAATGGAAATAGATGAATCTGTAACTGGTAGTTTTGTTGGTGATAAAACTGTTTATGCTAGGAATTTATTTTATAGTGATGATGAAATTGTAAAAAATAGAATACTTCTAACAGATACACTGGCTGATTCTGGTCAGTTTGATGATTTGCTTAGAGGTGGAACTGTTGCTGATCAATTTATTTCTCAGTTAGGTGCTATCTTGGGTGGAGATATGCTTTTAAGAAGTGAGTCAGTTGTTGAAGCTTTTACTTCTGGTGTTGCTGCAACTGAAGAACTAAGTGATAGAGTTCGAATGAGAGCTGGTATGAAAACTCTTAATTTTGATTTAGCTTATAGACCTGTTGTATCTGCTTTTAATGAAGGTGAGCCTGTTTATGAAGTAGGTTACTTTAACAGAGGTGGTGGATTTATGCCAATTATAATTAATGGCGATCCATTTTTGTTGCAAAAAGAAAGGGAGCAAGAAGATTCTAAGGCTGCTTTAAGAAACTCAGCTTACAAAAATTATACTGTAGCTTACAATGCTCAAGCACCTTCTAAAGATAGAGCAAGAGCTGAAATTAAATATCTTGCAACATTAGAACATATGACTGAAGAGTTTTTTGTATCTGGTAAACCATATGGAAAATTTGAAAGAATATTTGGAGATAGCACTACTGCACTCGAAATATATAAAGAGCAACGCAATAAGTATTTAGGTTTTGAGGAGCTTGATAATTAATGGAAATTACTGTTCCTAAAGCTTTACCATTTAATACTGGTGGTCGTCTTCCTAAAACAGAAGCGCCAACTTTGGGTGAAACTGGTAATGCTCAGTATGGAAAAATTTTTAATCCAATAAAAAATCAGTTAAATTTTTATACTAGAACAAGTACTTATGATCCTGATTCTCAAGAAAGAATTGAGGACTTTATAAAAGTAAATGAATTAAATGAAAATGATGCTCGTTATTTAAGAAGTTTTGGGATTGGTTCTCCAGAAAACTTTTCTGCTGCACTTAAATTTATTGAGAATAGAAGAAAAAATTATAGTGTTTTAAATAGGTCAACAGGTTTAAATTTATTTGTTACTGATCCTAGTTTGCATGTATCATTGGGAATTCCTGCTGGTGGAATACTTGCTTCAAAGTATTTAAAAAGTACACTTGCTAATGTAAGTCAAGCTGCAAGCTTGGCAGAGCGTTCTTATTTTGCTTATCCAAAGCATGCTTCTTCAATTTTACAAGATGCTGCTCGAGCTAAATTAATTCTAAGAAATGCTCCAGTTGATTTAGCAAAGCTTGGTGCATTGGATGCTGCTGTTGTAGAAGGAAGTATAAGTCTTACTGACGCATTAAGCGAAATAAGTGAGGGTGAAGACCCAGTAGAAGAGCTTACTAATGCAGCTTTATGGACTATGGGGTCAACAGCTATTGGTGGTACTTTAGGTTATACACTTGGCCTTGCTGTTCCTAGACCGCAAGCAGCTAAAACAAGAAAGCAAAACTTTAATAATAATTATAAAGATTATTTAAAGAGCATTTCCGAAAACCCTTTAAATCGTAGTGCAGAATTACAAAAAAGTTATGATGCAGAAAACATTAACAATAAAAAATTTAATAAAGTTTTTGATGAAATAAAAGAATTAGAAAATCAACTTTCAAAGTTAAATAATGCTTTGCAAGATTTAGATATTGATAAAGCAAAAAAACTTGCAAACAAACAAAAAAAACAACGAAAAAAAATTAAAACAGAAACAAAAAAATTAAAAACAGAATTAGAAAAATATGGAAAAGAAAATCAACGTATTCTGAAAGAAAGAGAAAATATAAAAGAAAAAAAAGGCAAACAAGACATTTCTTATTCTGGAGATTGGTTTACTAATTCTTGGTTTATGAAAGCTGTTCCTACACCAGTTAGAACTACAATACAAGATAAAAAATTACCTGACTTTGCAAAAGAAGAAATGCTTGATCTTGGTGGTGATAATGGCATGCCATTTATTATGAATCAAATTGGTAAAAGTGCTGGTAACTCTGCTTTTACTGAAATTGGTCGTAGACAAGGTGATTGGTTTCAAGCTCTTGATGTTATTAATAGAGATTATAGAAAAGTAAGTCCTAGAGGTTTTGCTGAGTTTTTTAATGTGCCAGTTGGTGAGTATTATGAGCGTATTCGCCGCAAAATAGGAAAAGATAGTTTTGCTCCTGATGAATGGTACACTCGTATTGGTCAGCTAATGATTGATGAAGTTCCTTATGAAAAGATGACTCCAGAAGAAGCCAGCTCGGTACAAGCTGCACGTACCTTCTTTGAAAAGTATGCAAAAGAGCTAGAAGAAGAAGGCTTAATAAATGCAAAGGATGTATTTGAAGACAGCTATTTAAAGAATGTTGGTCGTCAAATGAAACTTCAAAGCGTAACTCAAAGTATTATTGCACAAAATAAAAAATGGATGACTCCTCAGCGAGACAGTCTTGCAAAAGATATAGAGAAAGTAACAAACAAACTAAAACAACTAAATAGAACAGCAACAACAAAAGGTCTTACAAAGGATCAGGTTAAGTTTAAAAAAGATTTAGAAGATGAACTTGTTATGAAGCAAGATGTTATTGGTAAGTTTGATGATGCTTTTGACAAAATTAATAATGCTAAAGATGTAGAAGAACTTGCTTTGCTTTATAACCAGCTTGATTTAACGCCTCTTATGAGGTCTGCATTAAAAGATATTTCTAAAGCTATAGATGAAACAAGAGGTCGAATAGACAATGCTCTTGAGCTTTTAGAACGTGGCGTTAGCAAAGAATCTACTGGTAATTATTTAATGAGAATATTTAACCGTAGAGCTATTGAGGCTGATCGTGATGGTTTTAAAGCTATTTTGTATAAATGGTTTAAAGAAAACAATGAAGTTATTGTAAAAGGTGATGATGGATTATTTAAGTTTCAAGAGCTTTCTACTGAACCTGCTGCTGTTGAGCGAAGAGTTAATGAAACTATAGAGAATATTTTAGGTGAAACTGATGAAGATGCTATTGATGCAATCTTTACAGGTTTTGGTCGTAGTGGTCCACTTGTATCAAGAAGATTAAATATTCCTAATGCTTTAGTAAAAGATTTTATTGTGACAGACATTAAGGAATTAATGATTGCTTACACCAATAGAGTTGCACCTAGAATTGAATATCATAAACGGTTTCGTAATCCAGAAACAGGTAAGATAATGACACTTGAGGCTCGGCTAGATTACTATCGAACTAGGCTACAGAATGAAGGCGTTGACGAAAAAACAATAAATAAATTTATTAAGAACTTTGTTGCAGTTTATGATCAGGTTGTAGGAACAAAGTTAAAGCGTCCTGATGCTATAGATACAAAGATTGCTGATTTTCTTAGAACAGCTACAAGTTGGACATTTTTAGGTGGCTCAGGTTTTGCTGCTGTTGCTGACTCTGCATCAATACTTATGGATCATGAGCTAAATGCTATTGGTCGTACTTTCTTAGGAATGATGGATGATCTTTCTTTGAAGATGGCAAAGAGAGAACTTAACCTTGCTGGTGAAGCTTTAGAATTTGTCCGAGGAACTACTCATTTAAAATATATGGAAAGCCTTACTAATGATGTATTTAGTAAAACTATTCCAGATAAGCTAAACAATGTTTTCTATACTTTTAATGGACTTGGGCCAGTAACAGTTGCCATAAAGACTTTGGATGGTTTGCTTCGAGGTCATACTATTATTGATTCTTCTTTGCGTCTAGTTGCTGGAAAGCCAACAAAGTTTGATACTGAATTTTTAGCTAGGTATAATATTACTCCTGATCTTGCTAGACGTATTACAGAATCACCTTATGAGCAGAGTCAAGGTAAGCTATATTTACCAAACACAGAAGCTTGGACTGATGAAGAAGCAGTAAAGGCATTTCGTAATGCTTTGAACTCTGGTGTTATGAATAGGGTTATTATGGGTACACCTGCTGATAAACCTATTGTTATGGGTGGCGTTGCATATATTCCAGAAAGTTTAGCAAGGACTTTACCTTTTGATTTACCTATTGACCCAAGGGTTCAAGGATATAGGCGTGTAGAGAGTGGTCTTCTTTCTTTGCCTTTTACTTTTTACAGTTACACAATGGGTGCTTTGAGTAAGATAACAGCAAATCATGCGTCTGGCTCAGTGCGTAATCGTTTGTCTCATGTGGCTGCTGCTATGGGTCTTGGCTATATGATTGTAAGTGTTCGAACTCCTAACTGGGCTTGGGATGATATGGATATAGAAGACAAAATTATGCGTTCTTTTGACTTCTCTGGGCTTGCAGCAATTTACAGTGACATGGGTTACAGGGCGCTTGCTATGTATAGTGAAATGGGTTTTGAAAATAACTTTCCTATTCAGCCTAAATTCCAAGCTGATCCTGATCCATTAGGGGCTTTAGTTTCTATTGGTGGTTCACCTGCTGATTGGAGTTATGAAGTAATAACTTCTCTTGGGCAAATGATAAAAGGTGATGTTCAAGATGGAGCAAAGGGTTTAATTAAGGTAACTCCTTTAATTGAGACTCTTGTTACTGGTGATATTATTAAAGATACAGCGAAGGATGCCGTAGGCTTTCTTCCTAATAGGCCGTAATTTGTGCGTTGATCTTTTTTTATTTTTAAAACACAAGGAAATAACGAGGTGACATATGGCTATTTCTTTATCTGATAACGATCCAAGAGTAAGGTACACAGCAACTAGCGGTCAAACTGTGTTTGCTGTACCTTTTGAGTTTTTTGACAATGATGATCTTGATGTGTTCGAAGAAGATACATCTGGAACAGTAACGCAAAAAACATTAACAACGCATTACAGTGTTAGTGGTGGCAGTGGCTCAACAGGTAATATTACCTTTGGAACTGGTATTACTTTAAATCACATTATAACTATTGTTAGAAACATTGACATTGAGCGTGTTACTGATTTTACTGGTGGTTCTGCAATTAACAGAGCTGCATTGAATGAGCAGCTTGATAAGTTAACAGCAATTACTTCTGATATTAAAGATGTAACAACAAGAACATTGCGTCTTGCTGACTCTGATGCTGATGCAAGTTTAGTTCTGCCAAATGCTAGTTCTCGTGCTAATAAATTATTTGGGTTTGATGCTAGTGGAAACTTAGTTGTTTCTAGTGGTGCTGATTTTGATCTTACTATTGATGATATGGTAGTTGATACATTTACTATTGCTTATTCTGGGAGTCCAGGGGCAGGAACTTTTTTTAGAGTAAATGCAGATACAGATTCTCAATTAATTTCTGAAAATGGTGTTGCAATTCTTCAATCTAATAAAGGTTCTGGTGTTGGTAAAATATTATTAGATGGTAATACAACTCATGTTGTAGATATTATTGCTACTGGTGGTAGCACTAGGCTTACTTCTGGTGATGTTTTAGTAGACTCTTCTGGAGATATTACCTTAGATGCTGATGGTGGTGAAATATTTTTAAAAGATGGTGGCTCAACTAAGTTTACATTTAGGGTAAGTGCGGCAGGGAACAGAATACTTGCTGATAGTGGTTTAACTATTGAAACTAGCGTAGGGCCTATTAGTCTTAAACCACAGTTAAGTTATGTAGATTTTTTAACAAACTCTGGCGCTCAGTCTATTCAGTTGCAATCTACAACTACTCCTGAGATTAGATTTTATCAGAATAGTAATACTTTAGATTTAGCCGTTGATACTCTGGATGGAACTAGAACTCTTACCTTACCTAATGCTACTGACACATTAGTAGGTAAGGCAACAACAGACACACTTACAAACAAGACGCTTACAAGTGCTGTGTTAAATACTGGTGTATCTGGTACAGCTATAAAAGATGAGGATAATATGTCCTCGAACTCTGCAACTCATTTAGCAACACAACAGTCAATTAAAGCTTATGTTGATTCTCAAGTAACGGCTAGTGGTGATATTAGTGGGGTGACTGCTGGTACAGGTTTATCAGGCGGTGGTTCAAGTGGTATAGTTACGTTAAATATTGATTCAACTGTAACAACGTTAACAGGAACACAAACACTTTCTAATAAAACATTAGCTGCCCCTGCAATGACAGGAACTTCAACATTTGGTGGAACGGACGGAGTAAGTATTTCTCAAGGTGCTATATCAATTAAGAATGGTGGCGCACAATCTTATGTAGATTTTTATTGTGAGTCTAGCAATGCTCATCGTGCTAGAGTTCAAGCCCCTGCTCATTCTGATTTTAGTGGCAACATTACACTTACGCTTCCTGCTACTACAGATACACTTGTAGGTAAAACAACCACAGATACGCTTACTAACAAAACACTAACATCAGCCGTTTTAAATACTGGGGTAAGTGGAACGGCAATCAAAGACGAAGATAACCTTGCTTCGAACAGTGCTACGCATTTAGCTACTCAACAAAGTATTAAGGCTTACGTTGATGCTCAGGTTTCAGGGGGTGGCGCAGGAAACTTATCTACTGTTCTTGGCATTGGTAATACTACTAGTGGTAATAATATTGTTTTTGGTGATAGCTCTGGAGCTTCTGATGATAGATTAGTTTTTGGGGCAGGGTCAGACTTACAGATTTACCATGATGGTAATTCAAAGATAGCTGACGTTGGCGATGGCAAGCTAGAGCTTCATTCGAACGGAACTGGTGTGTTTATCCAAAAGGGTGCAACTGAATATATGGCTCAGTTCCTTACTGACGGTGCGGTTAAACTTTACTACGATAATTCTAACAAACTTGAGACTACATCTTCTGGCATAACTGTAACTGGCAACATAGCTAATGCTTCTGGTGACCTTACTCTTGATATAGCAGGGGATTTAGTTTTCAACGCTGATGGCGGTAATTTTGTATATCAAGATGGTAGTGATAACATTGGAGAGCTTGCAAATCATAGCGGTGATTTTGGGGTTAATTCACTAGGACAAGATAAAGATATTCTTTTTAAAGGCAATGATGGTGGCTCAACTATTACGGCACTGACCCTTGATATGAGTGAGGGAGGAAAGGCTGCGTTCAATGCAGGGGCTACATTTGGCAATCATTTAGAAATAGATGCAGGGTCTAGTGGAATGATAGACTTTGGCGACCTTAGTGGTGGTTACGGTAGACTTTATGCTGACAGTGGCGGTACATATATTGGGTCTAAAAGTAACGATGATTTAATCCTAAGAACTAATAACCATGAGCGTGTCAGGATAGATACATCAGGTCGGGTTGGTATTGGAGTAACCCCTTATTCAGATTCAACTGGTTATTCTTTACAAATAGGAGGTACATCCCAGTCATTTATTAGTATTCATAATACTACTACAGGAAATACTGTAAATGACGGTTTTACATTAGGTAATGATGCTAATGCTGTTTACATAAATAATAGAGAAAACACACCAATAAAGTTTTATACTACCAACACAGAACGTATGCGTATTGATAGCTCAGGTCGTGTACTGGTGGGCAAAACTGCTACAAACTATCAAACAGTAGGTGTTGAGGCCAAACCTGACGGAAGCCTATTTGCAACTGCTTCAAATAATGGCCCATTTGTTGCTACAAGAAAATCAAGTGATGGCAATATTGCTTCTTTTTATAAAGACAGCACTTTAGTGGGAAGTATTTTAACTTCTGGCGGTACTACTGCGTACGCAGGAAATTCACACGGTATCATGTTAAATGGTTCAACTGTTGCACCTTCTAATAACTCAGGTAGTCGTGTTGATGCCACTATGAATGTAGGCTCCTCATCTTATAGATTTCATACTGGTTTTTTCTCAAATGGTACATCAAGTTCATCTGACCAAAATGAAAAACAAAACATTGCAGAGTTAACAGCGACAGAGCTTGCAGTATCTAAACGACTAGCAAAAACATTTAGAACTTATCGAAGAATAGATGCTGTTGAGGTAAAGGGTGACAATGCTCGAACACACACAGGTACAATAGCGCAACAAGTTCATGCAGCATTTGCAGCTGAGGGTTTAGATGCTGCTAAATATGGTATGTACATGTCTGACACTTGGACTAATGACGATGGCAATGAACAAACAAGACTGATGATTAGATACGAAGAACTGCTTTCGTTTATTAGCGCAGGGGCAGACCAAAGATTAACAGATATTGAAACAAGACTAGCAGCATTAGAAGGATAACATTATGGCAATAACTTATACTTGGACTATTTCCACAGTTGAAAGAACTACAGCAACGGGCGGTATTGATACAATACATTGGCGATGCAGCGCGGTTGACGGCGACCATTCAACATCTGTTTATGGCACAGTAGGTTGTACGCCTGACCCATCTGCTTCCGACTTCATTGCTTATGACAAAGTAACAGAAGCTAATTGTATTGCATGGGCGCAATCCGGTGTTGGTAAGGACGATACTGAAGCTGCACTTGCGGCTGAAATTGCGCTACTGAAAGCGCCAACCCAAGCTACGGGGGTTCCGTGGTAATTTAACTAGAAGGAGTTAAGAATGACTGAAGAAAAAAAGGTCATGATTGATGACGTAGAATACAAAGAAAGCGAACTATCAGACGAGTCAAAGGTTTGCATAAATCACATTGGTTCTTTGGACCAGAAGATTGCATCGGCTCAGTTTAATTTAGTTCAATTACAAGTTGGTCGAGATAGTTTTATGGAAAAGCTTTCTAAATCATTAGAGCCAACAGACGAAACAGAAGTAGTAAATTAATAGGTATGTTGTGGACGGTTTACCAAAAGTAAGTATCGGTATTATTGGAGTGGTAATACTCCAGATCGGTGGTTTTATTTGGTGGACTGCCCAACAAGCTAGTACCATTTCCACATTAGAAGAGACTGTATCTCAGCTCTCAGCGCAGTCTGAGATACAAGACAAAGTTAATATGCAAAGAGATATATTAGCTAATAGTACAAAATTAAATGATATTGATGAAGAGATTAGTGATCTTTGGGAGGACATTGATTTGGTGTGGGATGATATGGAAGGTATGTCTTCTCACATGATGGAAATAATTAAGCTGCAATCTCGCGTTGCAATATTAGAAAAGACAGTTGAGTTCACTCGTAACGATGGAATGTAACGATGGACCCATTAACAATTCTTAGCGGTATTAAGTTAGGTCTTCAAACAGGCAAATCCGTAGCTGGTCTCAGCAAACAAATTGGTCAATTCTTTGATGCTACTGATGCAGCTAAAAAACAGCTACAAAAAAAAGGTGTTTCAGGTAAGAGTGCAAACGCTACTGCATTAGATCGATGGGCTAAACTTCGTCAAGCTGCTGATGCTGAAGAAGAATTAAAAGAATGGATAACTCAAACTTATGGCAGAAGCAAATACTTAGAACTTTTGAAGATAAGAAGAGAGGTTTTAGCAGAAAAGCGTGAAGCAGAGGCTCAGGCGAGGCGTGAGGCTATGGACAGGCAAGAGCTATACATTACCTTAGCTGGTATCTTTTTCTTACTCACAGCCTCTGCTATTGGCGCTATAGCTTATTTGCATCATATGGATTGGATTGATGTTAGAGATTGGATTAGGTGAAGTTAGTAGAAGTTAAGTACAATAGGTGGGTTGTCTATACAGATGATAACAAATTACTTATACAAGTAAGTGAACTTAGAATAGCAAGGAAGTTTTTAGATGGTGAAGATAACAGCAAGCGCGATAGATCAGTTGAAGATACTGCCTAGGCTGGCATTTCTCTGTCAGATTATTTTAACTTGGAAGGTTTGTTTGTGGTTTATGACTTTGCCCGATCCAACAACTCAACAGAGCGCATTTGTTTCGTTGGTCACTGCAATGCTTAGCGCATCTTTCGCATTGTGGTTAGGCAAAGAAGCTAAAACAGATAGGATAGTAGAATGATTGGGATACTTCAAAGTGTAGCTGGACTAGCTACAACGTACATCGATAGCAAAGCAAAGGTTAAAGCTGCTGAAGCAGAAACTAAGATGAAGATTGCTACTGGTGAAATTAGCTGGGAGCAAGCTGCTATTGAGGCTAGTGCTGACTCTTGGAAAGATGAGGCTTGGACAATTTGTTTTATAGCTATTGTTCTGGCAAGTTTTGTTCCTTGGATGCAACCATATATGGAACAGGGATTTAAGAACTTGGAGGCTGCACCGCAATGGTTTAGCTGGGCAATGTATGCTTCAATAGCTGCAAGTTTTGGTATCCGTACAATGAAAGGATTTAAGAAGTGACATTTAAATTAAGTCAAAGAAGTTTAGATCGGCTCGAAGGGGTTGATAAAAGTTTAGTAGCTGTTGCTAAGTATGCAATAGGAATAACTAGTGTTGATTTTGGTATACCACATTTAGGTGGTCTTCGAACAATGGATCAACAGCGTGAGCTTTTTGAGAAGAAAGCAAGCCAAACCATGAAGTCAAAACATCTTGAAGGTATTGCTATAGATACTGTTGCTTATGTTGGGCCAAGAGTTTCTTGGGAGCTAAGTCTTTATGATGATATTGCAGATGCAATGAAAGAAGCAGCTAAAGATATTGGTGTTCATTTGAGATGGGGAGCTGCTTGGCATATTAATTCTATTGGTGAGTATGAAGGCACAATGGAAGAAGCAATGAATGAATACATTGATCTTCGAAGATCACAAGGTAGAAGGCCATTCATCGATGCACCTCACTTTGAGCTGAGTGTTTAGATATTAATTCCTTTTATTCTTAGCTGAGAAGTAAACTTCTTTAGTTCTTTTCTGGCAACCCAGAGATTTGTTTGCACATTGGGGTGGGCATCTAGTCTGTACAGTTCATCTTGCCATTTATCTACTTCTCTTCGAAGAAACTTTAGTTCTGCTTTCTGTGCTTCTGTAATCTGCATTTTACAAAGAATTAATTTTTTGCACAGCACTGTAGCTTACACCACACATGACTGCTGTTGACCTGATATCCCACCCTTTGCTTAGAAAGTATTTAATATCTTCTACTTCTTCATCAGTAAGCTTATCGTTTCTCCAACCATTACCTCTAGTTTTTGATAGTCCTCTTGTTTTTGATGGACCTCTAGACTCTGTAGCTTCTGGCGTATAGATAACTTTACTGTTTGTTTTTAGTTTAGAGTTACAAACCTTTGCATCTGCTTTCATTCTTTCGATTGGTGTCATTTGTTATTCCTAAAAAAAGACGCACCAAAAGGTGCGCCAGTTAAGGGAGGTTCGCAAAACGGACTTTGAGCAGTGTATGAACCTCCAGAGAACATTCTTATGTTAGAATGGTATTGCATCTTCTTTCAAGGTATTTTCTGAATCTTTTTGTTGTTTCTCACTAATTTGAAAACTCATGTAAGGCTTATCATCTTTCATGCGTCTCCATCCAGCAATACGTTTGTTATCACCAACTGGTCCAGAGTAATCAGGTGCAGCCTCATTACCTTTCTTGTCATTAACAAACATTGCTCCCATTTTTGTGTATATCTCAATGATTTCTGTACCATCTCTTGTTTCATCTTTTACTAACATTATTTTGTGGTCAACACCTTCAACATTTGCCTTGCCTTGAAGTATCATTTTCTGAGTAGGAAATGGTGTAAATGCTGCACCTCTATTTGTATCGTCATATTCTGCCATGCTTCTGGCTCCTTTGTTTAAGTTAGGTGAGGGGTTCTTGGGGGAACCTGCCCCTCGATCAGGCGTTATAATCTCAAAGATTCAGGGTCAATGAGCGCCCCCAAGAATTACCATTTAGGTTTGCCACTATCAGCAGCATACTTGTTGCCATCCATCTCGCCTAAGAATACATCAGCATTACAGCCAATGTGCGATAGTGCTTTGGTAAGTCCATCAGTGATAGCCATTTTCGGTGCATCTTCTGCCATACGACCTTTTGCTGCATCGAAGAACTTACGACAGCCTGTGAACGGTCCAAACGAATGATGGTTGTCTGTATGCCAAACAGTTACATGCGCTAGTACAGCACTATCTCCGTTGCTAACAGATACAACTTCAGTTGTGTTGAACCAACCCCAACCCAAACCAATCGGTCCAAACTGTTCGGTCATCATTCTGACTTGGTACTGAGGATCAATGGCTGTAAATGATCTACTGCCAAAGCTGACTTGCTTCAGATATTTGGGGTCTGAAGCAGCCAGCTTGTTCCAAATGTCTAGTTTATTACTCATTGTTGTTCTCCTGTTTTCTTTTGGTTATTCTAAGCGATCCTTTCTTGTCTCGCTTGACGGAAAGGTAATCACAGTACACTTCTCTTTCGTTAGCTCCGACCATTCCTTTGAGGTCTTTCTTTGCATTTTCGAAAACTCTGTTCTGCTCATAACCTTGTATATATGTGATAGCTGCGTCAACAAACTGGTTGTCTGTTGTTGCGTCTCGTTTGACCATGTTGTCCACCGCAATATAGTCGTGTGACAATTCCTTGGAGTCAACGCCAATCGGTTCTTCATCGCGTAGCACGTAACCCCAGAAGTCCGACACCACTGCCCACATAGAATTGAAATACTTCTCACTGTATTCGACATATGTAGATTCCCATTTGCTGTTACCAAAGATCACAGACAGATAAGCACCTTTTGCTTTTGCTAAGTGAGCGTACAGTTGTATCTGCGGCATGTATAGCTTGATAACATCTTCCATTTTATTAAAAGCATTTGTGTGCTTTGCTTCAACAATAGCATCAATTAATCGAGCATCGACAGTACCTATTACTGGAACTAATCCAATAGTTTCTTTGTATTCATATTGATGATGGCTAAGAATACAATTATTTTGTTGCTCGAACCAACTAAGATTGAAGTCTTCAGTACAGATACCAAGTTGCACAGCAATGTTGTTTGTCAAATCTTCTGGCATTTCTCTACCAGTTTTGACTTGCCATAATTCCAACCAGTGGCCTTGCATAATTTTTACACAGTCTGAGCCACCTATGAATCCTTTACGGTTCATCTTGTTCTCCTTTATTTATAATGGTTAGCGTACTGCATTAGTGCAGTATGGTCAACCAATATTTATACTGCCGTTAGGTTTGTTATACTTTTCAAAGTCTGATGGTTTGCAGTAGCCAAGTTTAATCAGCTCTTTCTTTAGCTTACCTCGAAGCCAGTCTTCACCAACACGTTCACCGTTCACAATGCGATTGGCATTGATGCGGTATCCATCAACGTGATAGTTTGATTTCTTGTATTCTTTGAGAGCTGAGACTGAGCTGTTGGCTTTGGCAATGTGGGCATCCCAGACATTTGCTTGGACTGCTTTATGCGTAAGATTCTTCATGTTGTTCTCCTTGTATTTCTACTCTTTTCATTTTCTTTATTTTAAAGAAGCCATCATACTCTGGATGCAGGTGCATAAAGTATCTGGCATACAGCGCAATGTAGTCATTGCTTATTTTGAAATCATCACCCGTTGTTTCAATGCTAGTTTCCCATCTAATGCGATTGACTACAAGCCATGCGCTTAGTCTATTGTGTCCTCGATTGATTGCTCTGAAAGTAAACTCTTCGAACAATCTAAATACATGTGGGTTTTGCTTGTGCCACTCCCACCACTTTTGTTTAAGGTTCATCTTTGTTCTCCATTAGTTTTATAAATCTGTCACCACTCATGATGACTATTGTTTGCGGTTGTCCAGTCCGCCTTTTATAGAAAGCAATGTCTCTGCCTTCTAATACTTTGAATGGGCTAGGGAAGTTAGACTTGTCTCTATACTTTACTTCTCCCACCAGTTCTTCTCCGTTGAGTTCGAGCTTGATGTCTCCGCTATACTCGCCTCCCAAACTGCCTGAGAGGGGTTGCCTTTTCGCTTTGATACCCGCTTTTTCGAGCCAGTTAACAAACCACTTTTCGTGGTAAGTTCCTTTGTTTTTGTTACGGTTTGCCATTTGTCTTCCTCATAACAGTTTAGGCATACATACCAGTGCTTTTGCATAGTATACCCTGAGTTATTTTTTAGGATAGCAACATACCAATGTGTCTTAGTCTGACATGCTATGCACGTTGCTGCTCTTCCTTTTCGTGACCTCGATGTCATAACCTAAAGCATCCAACCAACAGATTAACATAAACCCAGAGGGAATACGTTTGTGCGCTTCCCACTTATGAATAAGTGAAGAGGTGCAACCAATCTTATGAGCTAAAGACTCTTGGCTTAAACCTCGCTCGAATCGAGCTTCTATCAACAGGCTTATTAGCTTCTCGTAGTCTCTTGGTATGCTCACTGGCTTTTTGTATCGAGTAAAGTTCTTCGATAACATTGATGACTTTCACAGCTGTATCATATCTGAGTTCTGTATTGCCATTGATTGTTCTGTAGTATGTTGAGGTAGGTATCTCAGCACGTTTAAAACATTTGAGCAGGGAGACATCAGCCTCCTCTGCTCGATCTTGCAAATAGTTTAGATATGATTTCATACTGCACTTATGCAGAAAAATTACTGCACTCGTCAATAGGTATCACCCCAGTCTTTTCTATCCTCTTCATTGCGCCATCCTTCCCAGTATGCTTCGATTTCGTTTGTTGACATTTGCTTTTCATTTGCAAAGTTAATGCCTAAACTATCTAACCACATATGAGGAACAGGTTGACGACCATAGTATCGATCAGCAGCTCCACGTTCAGCAGCTCTTGCTTCTCGATCCATTACATATGATTTTACTTTGCTCATTTAGTTCTCCATTATTATTTTAATGGGGCTATTCCCGACCAACCGCCCCTTGTTGGCTGATAAAACTATTTGATTGATCAGTTCAAATAATTTCTCGGTGAGAGTTCCCAACACACGCTCTCATGGTCCTGCCTTTAACGGGTGGAGTGTCGTCACTTAACCCTGTTGGAATACATTTTATTATTCTTTTAATAGGGAATTTCATCATCAAAGCTTTCTTTGCTAAGATTATAGTTTTCTTCCCATGCTCGTTCAGCACGTTCTACAAACTTATCATAGTTGAAGTTTCGATTAGTAGCTTTCAGTTCATCAGCAACATACTTGATTGCTGTTGCCCAGCTAAGATGCGGAGCAATCTTATCTGCGATAAACTCATAGTCTCTGCGTGTAAATCTAGGTGTTGATCTAGTCATTAGTCCATCCTCACTGCATAATGTTCTGATCCAGTTGGTATTCCCATCACTGAGTAAGGATAAAAATAAACTGTTCCATCTCTAGTTTCCCAAGTCATGTATGGATACATAGGTTCATCTTCTGGGTATCGATAGACACCTTCAGCATCTATCTCTCCACCAAGAGGTCTATCTTTTACCGAAAGACCAGCCCTTGATTTGTATGAGTTATCAAGATGATCGAGTAAATTTTCTTCTACACCGAAAGCATGACGTAGATTCCATTCAACTACCCAAAGAGGTACATAACCACCTGTTGCCCACATATCATGGGTACTCATTTCTGGGTAATGTTTTTTATTATACGTTATCTGCATTTTGTTCTCCTTAGTTTTGTGGCCTTATTTTTGGTCTGATTAATTTTGAAGGTACTTCGCTTACATCACACCATCCAGCTTCAGCATTGATTTGGTCATAAAGTGTTTCGTTTTTCAAAAGAACACTCCAACAATCACTTTCGTTTTCAAACCAAATCTTTGCTTCAAGCTGATGTCCGTCAATCACATAAGCTATAGTTAGTAGAGTAAAGAACTCCATTAAGTTTCCTTTCAAATAGATAGTAGTTGCACTTGTGCAGCACTGTCATTTGTTACGTTACGTCATTTGCTGTCACCTCGTCCTTGCTCATAACATGCCATCAGCTATGCACTTTTCTTCATTAATAACATCGTGATCGATCTTTTCTTTGATTTTTGTTAGTGCATTAATTAATGAAGTGATATTAGAATTGTATTGCACAGCTTTATAATCATCACCTTGGAATGGAAGAATAGCTATTTCTTCATCTACGATTGGTTCTCCATGATCATCAGTCGTAAGAATATTTTGAGCTATTGACACTATTCTTCCATGGTATCTTAAAGTTATGGTATTCATTGGACTCAAAATCTTTTTTTGATCTAATATTTCTTTTGGCAAGTCTGACGTTTTCATTTTGCATTTCCTTTTAAAGAATTTAAATTTCTATTTTTAGTTTCATTTTCGTATGAAAGGTAGCTGCCGCAAACCTACACATACTCACCCTAGTTAGGCTAGAAGCGACCTAGGGGTGGGTGGGTGGCAGGTCGCTTAGAATGAAACATAAAAAAAGGGCAGAGGCTATTAACCTCTACCCATTGTTATCAAGAAGCCTTCTTCTTCTTCTTGCTTGGTTCATCATTAGCTGGTTCAGCCATGCCTAGTGCTTCAAGCTGTTGCTGAAGGTCGGTCGGTATGTCTGACTCAGAGGCGACAGGTACGTTTGACCCCTTGGCTGAACCATACGGCATGTAGTCTTCTCCGTATGATTCGATGTAAGCCTTGTGTAGTTGACTCGACATGTCGGTTAGTACCGTATGCTTATCGGCTGCTGCTTGGCAGTTAGCGATAGAGCCGCGAAGCCTGATCTCTGAGATTTCGTCTCCTCGGTACGTCTCTTGTGCGTACTTCACTCTCGCTCTTTGCGTATCAAGGTAGGCTTCGCTACCAGATGGCTTAGTGCTGCTGTTCTTTCCTTTAGTAAGCCAGTACAGCTTGTCCATCATGGCTTCCATCATGATCTTCCGTGGGAAAGCCATCTGGTCTTCGTGTACCCACTTGTCTTCGTATGAGTTATAGATTTCTGTATCTAGTGTAAGATTGATAAGTTCATTGATTAGCTTAGACATTTTGTTCTCCTATATCTGTCTATGTTTTACATACATTCTTCATGTACAGGAATAGGAGAGGCTAGCGAATCTGTTCACTGCAAGGATCGCCAAGACCAGCTTCGCTGGCGGTAGGCTCGTTACGTCATCTTGTATGACGTTACGAACTGCCGTCCTTGTGGTGGGCTGATTCGTAAGCCCAACTGGAAGTTAGTATTGTAAGATTGTGTGTGAGAGATAGATCAATGATTGAGCGAGTGAGGGATCGCTCAGTTACTAGGGCTTACTCAGGCAATCGATGGAGTGGACGAGCTTTGCTAAAGCAAAGTCGGGAGTGTAGGCGATTGACCAAGCTAGACATAGAAGCGAGACCTCGCAGAGCGAGATCATAGTGTCAAGCACTCCTTAGGGAGTGTAGAGTGTGCGGACACTTGGTGAATTAGGGGTCAATCCCCTAATTAGCCAAATGACCCCACGTAATTATACTAGTGACGTAACGTCACATATTGACAGGTTAGTACAAACTAGTGTCCAAATGGGGGGAGAGAGGGAGAGGGGGGCTAGTAAATGAAACAATGGTTTAGAGTATCTCAATCCTTCTATTTGAATGACGTCAAACTCTTAGCTATATGTTAGTATACAGCACTTAGTTAGGTGCTGCTTGCAACACTAAGAAGAAGGATATGAGATGCTTCCAGCTGATAAGAAGTTAACTGATAAACAGATGGCTCTGGTGGATATAATGGTAGCAAAAGGTTTACCAGCAGCTAAAGCCGCTGTTGAAGCTGGATATGCTGAAGGTAAATCTGGATATGTATCTGCTTACAAAGCATTGAAGACACCTCATGTGCAACAGTATATGATGCAACGAATGAATGAGGAGTTTGGACTAAGTGCTACCGTAGCGGTTAACACAGTTCGTAGACTCTCTCAGAACGCTAAGTCTGAGTATGTTCAGCTTGAGGCTAGTAAGGATTTGTTAGATCGCGCTGGGTATAAACCCATCGATCGATCACAGGTACAAGTGGCGGGGGATATAAAAGTTTCCATT
>Ga0208159_1000106_pt1 | contig 32060 bp, 41 predicted proteins | sample 9_EtaG_FD_184082 | JGI IMG/M metagenome (GOLD analysis project Ga0208159, IMG submission 184082) | Marine viral communities from the Subarctic Pacific Ocean - 9_ETSP_OMZ_AT15188 metaG (SPAdes) (version 2) | ecosystem: Environmental > Aquatic > Marine > Oceanic | place: Pacific Ocean | collected... | reverse complement strand
AATGGGTTCATATTACGTACCTTGGGCATTAATACAGATTATTGCCAATAAAAAAGAATATAAAAACGAAATCAACATTCAAAGATTTATAGACCAGTTAAAGCAAAACAGAGCAATTACAAATGATTTTGAAATGCAAACAGAAGAAGAATACTGGGAAATGAAAGCTGAATTAGCACATGAGCGAATTTGATTTAATGTTAGATGGTCTGTGTGAAGAGATATTTCCTTACATAGACTATATACTTGAAGAGCACCCCAACACAGAAGCAAGAGACATCGTACTGTTTATAAATGAAGATTATAACATTGGACAGTTTCTTGCTTCTCATGTGTATGGTGCATATTTAATAAATAAACCAAAAGGAATGAAATGATATATAAAACGTTTCAAGTAAAAACTCAAGAAGATTACAATGAGTTATCCAAAGACGATAAGAACAGCTTAATTATTCAATACAATAAATGGCTACAAGATTGCCCAGTTAAGTATTCTATATTAGAAGAAAGAGGTTCTTTCACAAAAGGAGATTATCCTCATAAAATACAAACATTAGATATTCTTGTGCCTTTAGATGAGCCTGTAGAAGAAAAAAAACTAAAAAAGTATGAAGTGCAGTATAAGATTGATGTATGGGGCAGTATTGAGGTAGAAGCTGAAGATGAAGATGAGGCTGAACAAATTGCATTTGATGACCATCAAGATAATATTTACGAGAAAGTTTATTTGCGAGACTTTGACATAGAAACAGATGGTGCATTTCCAATTAAAAAGAAAGAAGAATTGCCTTTCAAACCTAACCCAATACCAGGTACTTAGCATGGATGAGATAGAAATATTTATAGATAAGTATTATAAAAAAGCAATTTATGAATCAGACCAAGCTGAAAAACTAGCTAAGCATTCTAAACGTCTTAATGATAATTACCTTTATTGGAAAGGCGTAAGAAATGCTTTAAGAAATGTATCTTACGGATTAGGGTACGTAAATCGTCAATTAAAACGAAAGGGAATTACATGATAGCTGTAGGTGTATTTGTATTTTTATTAATTGGCTACTATGTAGTCGTATTCAAGGAGTATTAAATGTGGAGAAGTAATTGCTGTGGTGCATTGCCTATGTGGGATGTGGATGAGTTTGACGGAGAGTATTTTGGGCTGTGTGGAGACTGTGCTGAACACACAGATTTTAATTATGAAGAACTAGAAAAGGAGAAGTAATGGGATTAGATATGTTTTTAAATGCAGAGTATTATTATGGTGGGCAGTATAGAGAACCAAATGAACATAATGCTGAAGAAGGTCATACGCTTCATATAACTGGTGAGTTTGTAGATAAAAACAAACTAAGTGCTGGGAAAGTAGCTATGATAACAGAAGAAGTAATCTCTTGGCGTAAGGCTAACCAAATTCATGGTTGGTTTATGAGGAATGTAGCTCAAGATGATATAGGTGAAGGAATTGGTCCTTTTTATGTTAGGAGAAAGGACTTAGTAAGATTGCTAGAAGATTGCAAAGAAACACTTTGTGCATTAGATGCTGAAGACTATGATAAAGCTGAAGAAATATTGCCACCTATGCAAGGATGCTTCTTTGGACAATATGATGTAAAACATAGTTGGTATAAACAAGACATAGTAGATACAATCGACCAGCTAGTAAATCTATTAAGTGAGGATAAAGACTGTAGTTATTATTATAGCTCAAGTTGGTAATACTTGAGTGGGTAGGTGCTTTGAGGGGATAGTGTTATCCCCTCTTAAGCATTTTACTTATTGAAAACTAATAAATTGAGTTTTGCACTCAGCTCGATGTGGATTCTCAAGCCAATGTATTTTGATGTTACAAACAGTATTAACAGTATTGTTACCATGCTTATATACAATTAACTGCTGAAAATAATGTTCACCTACCAAAGTTTTTAATGAATCAAATATGGTTGGCATTTTAATAGACATACCTTGTAAATCTTTTAATGTTTTAGGCTCAATAAGCTCATTTACAGGATGATTATTAAACTTATGCCATTTTCCTACGCTAAAATAATCTTTTAACATTAAATCTTCGTCTATTTCTAAACGTTCAGCTAATTCACTCATTCCAGGACCTTTCATGGAGTAAACTATTCTTTCAAAAGGGATAAATGTAATTCTAACATCTGAATAAAAATCATATTCGACTTCATCCCATGCTTTTGATTGTACAGTATACTGACTCTGTCTTAATTGCTGATTTTCTATCTGCAATCTATCTATTTCACGTTTCTGTAAACCCATGACATAATTAGAATCTATTGTTTCAAGATTTGATGTAGTACGATTTGGCAAAATTCCCTCCTTTAGGTTTTCTTTTGCTATGTCATCACCATACACCTCAAGTATTTTTTCTACATTGGTACTCCTCATGTCTGAGCCTTCTTTCATCCATGTATATAATGTATTTCGAGAAATGTTTAGTTCACGACTAATTACAGTTAAGGGTATTCGAGTAACCTTTAACCAATGTTTTATTTGTTGCTTATTCATAGTTGCCCACTTTGAGTTTGCATTTAACAATATTGTACTATTTAAGTACACAGTAAGATAGAATTTATTAACAATACTGTCAAGTATAAAGTTAAATTATATTAAATATAGCTTAATTATAACTTTAACATTACATCTTGACTATTAAATTACAATAATGTAACTTTATAGGAGAATTAACATGAAATTATCCACATTAATTAACACAGAAACAAAGAACAATCTAATTAAGTTATCACTTCAACTAAAGCGTGAAAGTCGTTCTAATACAGACAGACAGAGGGCAATGGTTAAGGGTGATTACTATGCAGATGAAATAAGTAAGATTCGCTTTATGTCCAAACGTGAACTTGTTAAGTTTATTGAGCAAAAGCGTAATAATAAAGGTGTGAAATTAGCACACAAGATTGCCCACTCAAGTAATTCCTATATGTATAGATTGGTTGACAGTAAAGTTCGGATGGATATAGAGTTGATGAACTACGCTAGAAACCGATTGTATGCCTCTTAAGAATTACAACCCCATAACAGCCCCCTCTACCTCGGAACTTCGCAAATCTTGGGGGCTGTTATAAACTTTAAAAAATATGAATAACAATAACGACATTGTCAGTCTAATTCAAGAACGATTAGAGATTGGCAAAAGAGAATACAAACAACAAGTAGACGTACACGATGGTCGTAACTGGTCTCAAGAAGCTCTTGAGGAGGCTTTAGACCTAGCTGTGTATTTATCTGCTGAAATAGTAAAACGAAAAGAACCTTTACAATATAAATATATCGTAACAGCTAGACTGTCTGACCACGAGAATGGAACATTTATCTTTTGTACTGAAGACAGAAGCAAAGCATCTGGCGATTGGCTAAAGCATAAAACATTCTGGCATTTAACGGAAGAATATTTAGGAATAGCACAGCAAGATGTACATGAATATATCGAAGAAGAATATGCAGATGGCTATGTTGTTAGCATTGTAGAGGTTACGTCTGATTTTGTAACAACTCATCAAGTAATGGGGTCTTTCTGCTTACATGCAATAGACTACATTAAAAGGGAGAAGAATGAACAGACCAACACAAACCAACATTAAAAGAATATTTAGTGATAAAAGCATACAGTTGGGTGCTGGTGCACTAGATATGATAGAAAAGGAAATGGTTTTCTTTGCACAAAGAATGGCTAAACGCTGTGTAGATGGAAACCTAAAACGATTAACCCCAGAGCTATTTTGGGTAGCAATGGGAAAGAACATAGACAGGGAGTAATATGGCTCATTTAATTGAGAGTATGTTTTACTTAGGTGAAACACCTTGGCATGGTATAGGAACACCATTAAAAGAAGTTCCTACGATAGAAGAAGCCTTAGAATTGGCTGGAATGAACTTTGAAGTAATTAAACAACCCTCTACATATAGAAATCCTGTAACAGGTATGCTGTGTGATACTGGTGGTTTCACAACAGTTAGGCTGGATACTGGAGATGCAATAGGTAACGTAGGCAATAGATATACTGTATTACAGAACCGTGATGCATTTAGACCCTATGATGTCTTAGCTGATTTTGGATACAAGCTGGAAACTGCTGGTGTAATTGATGGTGGTAAGAAGATATGGATATTGGCAAAGACACCAGAGAACTTCAAAGTAGGTGATGATGAGATAAGAGATTACGTTCTTCTCTATTCATCTCACGATGGTAGCTCTGGTAGTGCTATGAGAGACGTTGATATTCGTGTAGTCTGTAATAACACACTTACATGGGCATTAAACTCAAAAGCAAATCATGAGTATAAACTTCGTCACACTTCATCTATTGGTGATAAAGTAAACGAACTTAGTGCCAATATAAAAGAACGTAAAGGGAACGTAGCAAAAGCTATGGACCAGATGAATCGTTTCCATGATTACCCTTTAACTCCACAAGAGTTTGAGTATTACTTAGAAGCTGTAATGCCAGTACTAAAGAATAGGCACAATAAATCTATTCCAGAATTAGGTATTACCACTCGGAATAGAACTCAGCCTGTATATGATACCATTACAGATTTGTTCTTTAACGGAAAAGGTAATAGGGGACGGACATTATGGGACGGATATAATGCTATTACTGAATACCATGACCATGAAAAGAAACACAACGATTGGGTAAAAGGTACTCAGTTTGGTGATTCTTACAATAAGAAACGTGATGCTTTCAGAATAGCTAGTGCGATGGTAGAAAATGCACCATCAACTTTAATAACCTACAACTAGGAGACTTATGATAACTGAAGAAAGTCTAAACAATGCTCCTTATCAATTACATGATGATGATTATAAGGATTTTGTACAACAAATTGAAGGTAGGAAGTTCACAGCTTCTTACCTTACTTGGTCTGTCTGCTGGGAAAAGCTAAAACAGCTCTACCCTTTTGCTAGACATAAATGGATTATGTACGAATATGGTGGAAAACCATTTGCTGGTATTATGCAACCAGATGGTAGTGTAATCGTTCATTGTAAAATAACCTATGAAACGAATGATGGAGATACATTTACACATGACGAATATCTTGCTGTTCGTGATAATAGATTACAAGCAATTCAGAATCCAACCTCTACTCAAATGGAAAACACCTACAGAAGATGCATGGCAAAAGGTGTTTCTACTTTAACTGGGTTTGGTATTGGATTATGGATGAATGAAGACATTAACGAACTAAGAGCTGGTGAAGAAACCTTAATGAATGGTAAAAGACCAACTCCTGGTGGAGTTACTGTAGACCAAAATGTAAAGCTTGATGCTCTTATGAGAGATAAGAATGCAGAACAAGCTGATAAAGATAAGTTGAAAGCTATGAAAGAAGCTGGTTGGGAAGGAGTCACAGAACAAATGGCTGAAATCCTAATAGCTGATGTCAAAGCTGGAATATATAATAATAAAAGGATTACGGATACAAAGCGTAACAAAACAATCAAACTAATTGAGTCGTCCAAGCTTGAAGAAGAGAAGAAACAAGAATCTTTCAAGTGGATTGCTATAGATGACAGAACGAATCTAGAGGTAGATACGTTTATGGCTAAACTAAAAAGTAATTAAGGAGTTATATGCAGTTTACAAATAGTAACCAAAACAATAATAGCACAGCTACTAAGTTTCCTAAAGGTGTGTTTATTGATTTAATCGTATTGGAAACAGTAGAGAACTCAGATTCACAGTATAATGACTGTAATCTGTTTATAACAGGTAATGCTGAAGGTGCAAAATACCCTAAAAAATTCTTTATTGGTGGAAACCATTGTAAAGATGGGAAGGGTACATTGCTGGACTGGGGAAGTAACGCTAATGGTGTGAAAAGTGGTAGCTGGAAAGTTTCTGCTTTCATAGAAGCTGTTACAGGTCTCAAAGCTAGTGAGATTCAGTTAAATGATGATGGTACTGTACATGAAGAAACATTAAGGGATATGGTTGGACGTGAAGTATACATTCTTCAGTATGAGTCTAATGGTAAATACTCAAGAGATACTTGGTTCTTCTTTGGCAGTAAAGATGGTGGTAAAGAGTATTTACTGGACAAGTGGAATGGCATGAAGACAAAGCCTAAGTCTTACAAACACGCTAATGGTGGTGAAAATAGCATGATGGCTGAGTTGTGGAATGATGGTGTTAAAGCTGGACAAGAAAGTGCTAAAACACCAGCTGAAGTAGATTTGCCATTTTAATGAAAGCTACAATTAAACCTCTACGAAATAACGAGGAATTGTTAATTGACTGGTTGAAAACACATATTGGTGAGGACTTAGGTTCTCACCAATTCCAGTTTAATGCCATTAGTTATATGCTTAATCATGGGAAATATGTCACACCAGATACTATATCTAGGTTGTGGAGAAAATTAAGAGAGGAATATAAAATAAACAGATACTCCTCTACCCTTCATAATGCCAACCTTAAAGTAAAAGAGGTTGTTAAAGAAAACAGTAAACAAAAGCATTATCGAGTTGAATATGTCTATTAGCGATAAACAGTTAACGAAAGACTGGAACATAAGAGCTAGAAAACATTTGCTTAATAGAGAGATTGTAAGAGTTGAATATATGACTGATAAAGAAAAAGAAGAGTGCGATTGGTTTAAACGTCCTGTAATGTTCATGTTAGACAATGGCATTTGGTGCTATCCCTCACAAGACGATGAACATAATGATGGTGGTGCTTTGTTTATGACTAATAAGCTAGGGTGTCTACCAGTTATATGACAAGATGTTTTGAAGTTGCAACTGGTGCTGTTTCTAATCGTAATCAGATTATAGATGTAGAGAATTTAGGTTCTTACATCTTCCCTTCTGAACAAAAGACTGAAACATACCATAGCTGGTATCAGTTTGATGATGGGTTAAGAAGTCATGTAGAAAATGGTGGTTCTGTATCTCACTTTAGTGGAATGCATTACGTGAATAACATTATTCTGGACTACGACAACAAAAGAGATGGAGACGTTATTCCAGATAAGGACTTATATCAAGCAATACATTGGTTAGTAAACACAGATATGATTGATGACCTTGGTATTCAAAAGGAACATATTCGTATCTGGTATTCTGGTACAGGTTTTCACATAGAAATGCCCAACTTATTCGGTTTTAAACCTTCGGTGAATTTACCTACTACTGTCAAAAAGACTTTAGTGGGAATATTCCCTGACTGTGACGATATCTACGATGGGGCACGTTTAATTCGTGCTCCATTTTCGTTTAACAAGAAGTTGGGTAATTTCAAAATACCTTTCACAGTAGATGCTTTTAATGAGTGTGATATAAGTGCAATTCTAAGATGTAGCTTTGAGGGATTTGAACCTATTGAGCTTCAAGGAGTTGCAAACACAAATGTACAATGGTCTAAGGTTACTCCTTATTTACAGGATTTAATCAAAGAACAGGCTGAGATACAACTCACACCAAAACAAGAAGTTAAAAGCAAATTTCGCATAGACCCTAACTCTAAAGTAACCTGTATGCAAAGCGTATTGGGACAAGACCCTCCTGTAGGAGAGCGAAATATTACCATGATGAGGTTAGCTTCGTGGATGAGAAGATTAGGTATGCCAGTAGCTGTAGTAAAACATACATTGGCTACATGGTCTGGCTTGTATGATGAGGCAGTAGAAGTTTCAGAAAAGATATTTGCTGAAGGCTATGAATATGGCTGTGCTGATACTGTGATGTCTAAGCATTGTAAACCAGAGTGTATATACTTTAAGTATAAAGACTACACAATGAATTTGCAATCCTCTGAGGATTTAGCTGAAAAGTATTATGAGTTTATGCAGAAAGACTTTACGAGAAACTCAATAAACTTTAAAGACATCTACCCTACTGTAGTAAAAGATGATTATTACATACTCCCTGGTGAGTTGGTAGTAGTTACTGGAACTACTGGTATGGGTAAATCCACATACGTAATGAATCTTGTTGCTAATCTGCCGCACTTAAAAACTATGTTCCTCTCTTTAGAGAATACGTGGCATTTAATGTTTAGAAGATTCATACAGATGACTCACGGAATGTCCAAAATACAAGCTATGAAAGCGTTTATGGATAATGAAAAACGAAACAAGTTACATGAATCGTTTAAACATATACAGATAACCTGTGACTCACCAGAGTTAAGTCGATTGATTGATTCAATAGCAACCAGTAAACCTCAAGTTGTTGTAGTAGATACAAGTGATTGTATCATTGTAAGCAATTCAAGAGGTGAAATAGACAAGATGAATACAATTATTGAAGGTCTTAGCCAAGTTGCTAAAAAGACTGATGTTATTATTATAATTGTACATCATCAAAACAAAGAAGCTACTAATGCCAACAATGCTGGTATAGGTGGTTTAAAAGGCACTACTAATGTGCCACAAAAAGCAGATAAGGTTCTCGTTATTAATGGGGAAATGAACGGAGTGTTGAGACACGTAAAGACTGACAAAGCTAGAGACGAAGGTTTCATGCAAGTAATGTTAGACTTTAACAAAAACTCAATGATGTTCTGCAATCCACGTAAATACGAAGGACCTCCAACATGAGGAGATTTTTGTTTAACATAAAAAGAATAGATACAGAAAAAGGAAAGTCTATACGATTTAACCTACTGTATCTGTTATCACTTGAATTAGGAATACATGACATTAATGGAATTCATTTCAACTTTGGCTTTGGTGTAGGACCAGCAGAAATATCTGCCAACTTACACTTATGGGAGAGATGGTAATGGGAGATACATGGCATGAAGAAGCAGTAGATATAGTAACCGATGACAGCCCTTCTTACATAGTTTGTTATGTAATAGACTGCACTAAAGAAAATGTGTATGAGGTCTTTGCAGAAAGCGAACACAACTACAAAAATGCAAAGGATAGATACGATAGTTTAATAAAAAATAAAGAAATCTATTCAGCTAATCTTACTAGAGTAGTTGAGACAAGTGAATGGTATCCATTAGGAAATGAAGAAGAGGAGTATGGCTCATGAGTCATCCTAGCAAACGTAAAGGCAATGCTTTTGAACGTGAGTTAGTAAATCTTGCACAGGGCTGGGGTTTCTCAGCCCAACGTGCATGGGGTTCTAATGGACGTTCATTGGGAATGCATGATGAAGTAGACCTGTTAATTGAAGAATATAAAGTACAAGCTAAAAGGAGAAAGACTCTCCCTAAGTATCTCAAATGTGAGCATACTGATATAGTGGCATTTAGAGAAGACAGAGGTGAAACCTATGCTCTTATGCCAATGGATAAGTTTTTAACGCTATTAAAAATGATTAAAGGATAAACATGAAAGACAAAGTATTTGTTGATTTAGCAAAAAAGCCAGTAAATGGCATGGTAAGAAATGATAAGAGAGTAAAGTTAGAAGTTGAAGGGTTAATGATGGGCAGTATAGAAGAAAATGTACAAGCTCAACTGGAAAACTTTTGTAAAAAAGATGGTGGAATAAAGTTTGAAGGAATTATATCTATAACTACTCCTTACTTAAAAGAAAAAGAAATCACATTAACAAAAGATTGCCTTGTTCATTGCAATCAAATGTACACGGATGTGTCTTGGATGTATAAACCCACATTAGTTAACTAACAATGCAATGGGTTATTGATGCATACTGTAGGGACGACAAAAGGTCTCGAGATGCTGTAATTAATAGAAGAAAAAGAGCCAGTAATGGTTTAGACGAAACAAGAAGGATGTATTACTGTGAAAGCTGTGAATGTGCATGGGAACCAGATAGAGATATGCCACAGTACTTACAAAAATACAAGGACTTCCCTACTATGGGATTAAGAAGAAAGGAATGTAAATATTGTGAGTAAGAAAATAGAGTTTGTTAAACCAATTTTACAGGTAGATAAGTTTTTCAAAGTATCAGACCACTTAATAAAAGCTGATGATTATGAATTAGTTCAATTAGGTAGAGCTATGAGAAAAGCTTATGAAAATCAGATGATAGAAATGGAAGTTGAAGATGAAGTGGAAAAGGAATCTATGGACTTTCAAAAGAATGAAGCTGAATTAGAAGCTATGCTTATGGCTGAAAAAGAAAAGCTTATGTCTGATTTACCACAAGACAGAATGAAACAATGGCAAAAAATACAGCCATTGGAAGAACAATTAGCACGAAATGAAAAAGAAATTCGTGACTTAGGTTCACATTTACAAAATCCAGCAGAATGTAAGACTGGAGTTTGTGACTAATATGCTCTACAAGGGACACAGTTGCTATGCAATCTTATTCTAAGATGAAAATAAGTACATACAGCGAATTTACGCCTATGCTGTGTCCCAAAGAATTCAAATTGAGGCTACTTAAACATGAATAATAACGTTAATCATTTAAATAAATCATTATTGGTATTTGATATGAAAGATGATAACTGTAATTATTGTAATGTGGTTGGCACCGAAGTAGCCTCAAAAAAAATAGGGTGCATAGTTATTTGGAAATTTTATTCAAATCTAAATCACATAACACAAAACATGCACCCTAGAACTTTAAAAACAAGGAGAATGTATGACTAAATACATGATATTAGAAATACTGCAAACACAAGCGTTTGATGTAATCATTGCTGTGTCTTGTATTGTCCCTTTCTATTTTTTAATGAAAATGTTCGTTAAACACGAATTGCAGTCTATAAAGCATATGTTAAATGAGATACTAACAGAGTTAGTGGAAAAATAATGCTGATTTTAGATATTGGTGAAAAATGCATAACTGTTTTTGTATGGTTGCTGAATATTGTACTGGGTATAGGTGTTATACACTATTTAGTATGGTTGCTAGGCTGGATACATGATAAGTTTGCAAAAGCATAACAGGAGAGAATATGTCGTCCTCAAAATCCGAGGGGACGAGTGGCAAAAAAGATACTATAACCAAGGCTCGAATCCGTGACTTAGAATTCTACTTAGGTAGTGATTGGCTAGATTGGAGCGTAATAACAGGAGATATTGTTATTGAACTGTATAGAAGCGTAGCTACAAGCTCGTATCAACCTAAACAATGCCCAAAATGTAAAGAATATTGGCATACTACATTAAGTTACAATGGGTATCAAGGCAGAGCGTTAAAGCCAGTTTATTTAAGTAAAACAGTTTTTGGCAATATCCCCTGTATAAAAGAAGATTGCTGGAAATGTTCTAAATAGGTAAATCGAAATCTTCGATATCATCTATTAATAAAGGAGCATAGTGGTCCTGTGTTGTCTTTGCACTAGCGTGACCCAGCAACTTACTAAGCTGGTAAATAGGCATTCCTTGTTTAATGAGATTTAAACCAAACGTTCTTCTAAGGTCGTGAAACCTTGCGTCTTTAATTTCTAAACGTCTACAATTTTTTTTAAAAGTTTTTGATATAAAACCAGGCTGGTAATCCCATAGAGGTTCTTGCTCCATAAGTATTGACCTAGCTTGTGCATTAAGCTTTACAAATCGTTCTCCACTTTTGCCATATACTGCCATACGTGTTGGTTCTATATGATGTGGCTTTATACCAGTTAGCTCTCCCCTTCTAGCTCCAGTAAAATATGCAAACCGAACAAACTGTTGAAAGTTGTCATCTTGAAACTCTTCCATAATAAGAGACAATTCTCTTTTGTTAAAAACTCTGTGCCTTGCAACTGGTGAGCCTGTATCCTGTTTTTTCAAATCGGTAGTATACCCCTTACGTTTTGCCCATGTTAATAAACAGTTAATACGCCCAGCGTATTGAACTCGTGATGCTTTGTTAATAGGTAATTTACCTTTTTTCATAAAATCATGTAATACCCAGCTAGTTGTTGCGTACGATGCTGGAGAAAGTGTCTTTTCTTTTTCTTTTAAATATAAGGGTACTAATTCTGGGTAGGATTTAAAGGTTGTGTCTTTTTTGGGATTGTAGTGTTCCATTAAAGCCATGTACTCTAAAGACTGGTGTAATTTGTTGGCAGTAGGTTCGTCTTTTGTGTGAGCTGGGATAGTTACTCTTTTTCCGTTAATCTGTTTTCGGTAGTAAATATCCCCAAACTGTCCTTTGTATAGATTGCGTTTTAATCTCACGTTTTTGCCCCCTTTATGGCTGTTATATGGCTATCGCCACAATTAGCGTTAGGGTCTATATGGGCATTTCCCCTCGGAAGAAGATGGGATGCGAACCTCTTCTCCCCTCACGTTGGCAACGTGATGCTCTACCAGCTGAGCTACTCTCGCAAAAGATGTGGGTACTATATCAGATATGGCTATTATGTGGCTATTGCCCAATAGACTTAACTATATCTGTTGGTAATTTAGTTTGATTCTTGGTCTTGTGTCAACAAAGGTGGTAAAAGTCCTAGTCTCCAATTCTGGCGTAACATTTCTTGCCATTTAGGATTTAAAGATTTGTTCATGTAGTCAAAATACTGACTATCTAATGCCCCAAGCCCCATATCTGGTCTTTCTGGGTCTGTTAATCCTTTAGCTGTTCTAAGTCTATTCATTATATCGTTATGAATTCTATAAGCAAAATAACGATTAGCGTTTGCTTTGTTTATATCACCTATAAATGCCATGTGTTGGTAGCCCATAGGTGGTCCAGCTTCATAATTTGGAACTGAACGTCCTGTAATGCGATTAACTTTTTCATCTAACCTAACATCAGAAACTAATCCCTTGCTTTGTTCAAACGCTTTAGCAACTTGAGGGTTCGTAATTCCATTTTTTATAATATCATTTTGTGATTGTGGTTTTAAGCCTAAACTTTTATATACTTCTTGTACTCTCTCAGCATTATTTTGAGCAGTAATTCTTCTATAAAAATTATCATCACCTATAGCACTCATACTTTTTACACGATTTGGTATTGCCATTGGAGATGTGTCTATATCATTACCTAATTCAAACGCTCTAAATCCTCCACCTGTTTGACCTAATGCAAAAACACTTTCTGGATTATTGCGATGATACGCTTCTATTCCAGAAATTAAAGAACCAGCATCTGGATAAGAGACTTGTTCTTTTGCACTATAATGACCTCCAGCAGTCCCAGATGGAGTTAGCATATCAAAATCATGCATATTGCCATACATAGTAGCATACTGCAAATCAAAATTATTGCTTGGTACATTTCTAAAACCACCAAAACCAGGAACTTGACTTAATTGAGCATTACTAGCTGATTGAGTACCTATAAAGTCTTGAAAATATGGGTAATCTTCTGGAAGCATAGCACCTTTAGTTCCATCTGGTTTTTCTATTTTACGAAGCCTTTGCATTAACTCACCTGTTCTTATAATAGTAGGTTGCTTTGTTAATGGGTTCCATGCCATAACATAAGGTCTTATTTGTTCCCCAGATGGCAGTTTATATCTATTGTTTCCACTTGCTTGATATTGATTATGTGTATCACCTTTTCTTTGAGCCATTCTATCAGCTATTCCATACGCTTGAACAGCATTTTGTTTTTTAGGGTCTACTTTTTTTGTTATAACTGGTTTCGATATTTTCCCTTCAATTGATGTATGGGATGGCTGTTCATAGCTATGTGGTTTTTTAGGACTATAATTATCGTACTTCTTTTTGTAGTGTCCGTATGAATTAATAATGTCGTCTGTGCCACCTTTCCATTTAGGAGTTATCATACTGGCTCCAGCTACCAAACCCAATAAAGGATTAGCCATGCTTACCACATCTTGTGCAGTAGATACTGCCATAGCTGATGGGGTAGGGAAAACTTCTGTGGGAATTAATCCCTGTTGCAATGGAACAAGATTGCCTTCCCTGTCATATGCAGTACTTCTTCCTGTTAAATCATTAGAGATGTACTGTTTAGGCTCCTGTGGATTGTCATATAAAGGATTAGGGTCTACCCTTGTACCTTTTGATTTAAAACTTACGCCAAGGCTTTCTAGCAGTTCTCTAAATACTTTTGCTTCTCGACCATTCATTATTCGTCTTCCATGTTTTTACGTATCTTATCTCCAAGCCTGTGTACAGGAATTCCAAGCATAAACTCTGGGAACATCTCTGGTCTTTCAAAGGTCATAGCTAGGTTACGCTGTAATCTTCCAAAAGGCAAAAGTGTTTTGAAGTAAAAGTCTAAATACCTGTCCCATTCTCCATTAATCATGGCAGTAATTGCTGGTATATATAATCTGTGTACAGGAGCTGTTACTGTCTGTAAGGGAGCCATAAAATTAAAAGGATACGAACTAAAGAACGCTCGTTCTCTTGCTTGTTCATCTCCAAATAACCAATCTGCTGTATCTTGTATGTAAGACATAGGTGGTGGCAGTATACTGTCAAAGATACTACCAACGAATACCTGTGCTAATGCCATAGTCATTAAGTCCAATGTACCTAGGCGTTTTAATCTGTTTAAACTGGCTTGGTCTTTAAATCCGTGTATTTTAGCTTGTTTAAAAATCTCTCTTCTAAATCGTATAGAGTTCCACATAAAAGGTTGAAACCTAGTCATTATCTTACCCATAGATGAGCGTGATATAGCTGGTCTGTTTACATTGTGGTATAAAAACTGTGTAGCTTCAATTCCTTTTAATGCCATACCTGTAAGGTAAGGGTGGTCAAAAGGCATATTAGGCATTATGTTGCCTAGTGTCTCTCTAGCATGTAAGTAATGTGCTAAAAAAGCATCTGTACGTAGAGTTCTTTCAGAACTTCTCATAAATTGACCACCAAGGTTCACAAAAGATTCTGTTACATTATACTTTTTCATTAAATCTTTGATAGGCACTTTATCTCCAACTCGTTCTCTTGCGAAAACTTCCTTAATAAAAGGTATCATTGTTTTAGAGTCTACTCGCCTATCCATCATAGCCTCATTAATATAGAATGATTCAACTGCACCAACTTCAGCAACCCATCTTTTGATATCTTCTCTATTACGAATTGGAGTTCCATCTTTTAGCTTAGCACCTTGGAATACATTGGAGATTAACCATTGTGTATCTCTTGCTTTTTTAAAATTACGTACTCCATTTAAGGTTATAGTGTTAGAACTACCCCCTAGTATGTTACCCATATATGTTTTTGGGTGTGCTAAAAGCGAAATAAGAGACCATTTTGATTCAAATGCTCCAATATTTGTTAAAAACTCGTATAAATATTTCTGTCTAGCTCTTTTACTGGTTGGTAATTGCTTTTTTACGCCTCTAAACTGGAAATAAGGGTCTTTAGGCGTACCATATAGTTTTTTAGATACACCAGGAATTAACCATTTATTCAATCCCATTGTTTTTGCTTCAAAATAGTCAATCATATTCTGGTCAGACATACGATATTCAATCGAAGTAAAGAAAGACTTAATTGGCTTTTTAGGGTCCCAATACAATCCGTTTTCTTTTTTGCCTCTTGTGTCGTAATCTAATCTTTGCTGGTAGCGTTTAGTCAAATCTGGATTTATCTTTCTATTGCCATCAATCTTGAGCTGTAGCAGTTTTCTTTCTGCAATAGATAATCCAACATATTTCTTAGGTATGCTCATAGGTCTGCCTAACAAACTGGATGCATAGCTTTTCATTTCTACAATCCATTTATCAGCTACAGGTGATTCCTTACCATATATATTATTCTGCTCATATAAATTAATGTGCTTTCTAAAATTCAATGCATTTAGATTTCTAAAAAAAGACCCTACCCATTGGTTAGCATATATTTCTAATACATTTGGAGAGTAACTATAAAATGGTACTGGTTCTTCTCCTCTTGACATACCAGTTCCTGGTCTTGAATCTGCTTCGTACTTTTTCCAGTCTTTTGTTGCGTCATCGTATTTAGAGTTTAGCCAGTTTACAACCTCATCTGTTTGAGGTACTGCACTTTCTACTCGATTAGCAACTCTCATTTCGAAGTCACCTCTTTGTAGCTCAAGCTTTTCTTTGACTAGCCTATCTGCTATTCGTTTTCTTAGCGTTACTTTATTGGCTACATATTCTATATCTGGGTATCTTGACTCAATGTATTTTCTAGAACCACCAAACAACATATCTTTTATTTCTTGATGTCTAAACATATATCTTTGTGGTATCTCATATGCATTGTCGTTTACACGTTTACCATTTTTATGTAAGTCTGTTACATAGTTTTTTAAAGACGTATGTAGTTTTTGCTGTTCTTGTTTAATAATAGGTGCGAGTTTTTTCCTGTCGTGTCCTATATGTGGGTGATAATTCTTAATATAGCCAATCTGTTTGTAAGGAGATTCTTCTCTGTATTGTTTTCTATAGTCAATAGCAGTTTGAGAAGTAGGGTCTGTGTTCCTTGGCATAGATTCTTCTAAGGTTATTTCGTACTGTACCTTATTTAATAAATCAACACTTAAAGGATTGTCACGTTTCCCTATCTTTTTCATAAGGTTATTACGACCAAATGTCTCAAGGTCTTTCATTACTTTTTGGTTAAAGTTATCTACATCAAAACGACCATACTTATCGTATCGTACAAATTCGTGTATGTCCATTCCTTTTTCGTATAGCTTGGGATTGTTCTCTATGGTATTCCAATTAATAGGAGTCCATTCATCTGATTTGGTATCAAGCAACCCAGCAGTAAGAAATCTTTGGTAGAAATCATTTGTGAAATTGTTGGATTGCTTGATGATGTCATCCATTAGCTCATCAGTTGTTCTATCGACAATTTTACCATCTCGGTTAATTCTATAACTTTTTCCTTTGTACTCATTGTACTTAGATTCAGCATCTTTCCATTGCTTTGCATAAAACTTGGCTTGTTTCGCACTTTTAGCACCATCTAGTTCTTTACGTTTTATTGCCAATTCATATAAATCAGCATACGTTTTAATGCCATTATTTAGTGCTTCTATTTCACCTTTTACACTAATTGTGCTGAATAATTCTTCTTGATAGCTGTTTTTTACTGCATCTTCAATCTCTCTAGATAATCCACCACTTCTACTTAAAAATGTCATAGTAGATACTGGGACAGACACAGTAGCCATGCCATAACCTTTGGCATTTCTAACTGGTATTTCCATTTTCCATAGACGACTTAAATCATGTCCAGCCATCTTTTCACCTATCGTATCTGGGAATAAAAACTTCCTCATAAATCCCAGCTGTTGGTCCTTCGGTGTAATTCGTGACACTTGCTCGTTTAAATACCTATTAAAAGACCTTATATCATCAAACGTAGCCATACGGATACTAGTGCTTTTTGCCCCTTCTTGCTGTGCTTTGAATGAAGTGTACATATCCTCTACTCTTAATATGGCATTATCTCCTAATGTTTCTAGAGTACGTGAAATGTTTCTAAGTACTTGGGGAATATCTCGTGGTATATCTTTAAGCTGTTTGGTTCTTCCGTCTGGTTTAACTGGAGTGTCTAATTCGATTCCCCAGTTTTTGTTTCCTGTAAACAACCTGTCAATTTCTACCATATGAACTTCGTTAGCATCTGTTCTAGACTCTACCTTGCCTATTTCTATATCTTCTTTTGCTTTTTCAAACGTAACATATTCTTTAGCTCTTTCTGGTAGCTTTTCTGGTTTAACTGTATTCATTAAGTCAAATAAATCAGCGTATCCTTTCATAAATTCTGTTTTTACAGCGTTAGGTATTGCTTCTGCTGTCCATAAGAAACGAGGTGTACTTGTATTGTCATAGTTTTGAGTATGGTAATCTTTAGCAAAGTATTCTTGCCTAGCCATATCATCTCTTCCCATCTTCTGCCAAGTAGCAATTCGATTATCAATTTGTTTTAATAAAGATGGTTTTCTTACTTGTTGAGGGGCTAAACTGCCTAATAAATAATTGTAATAATAATCAACTGCACCTCTAGGGTCTATTTTTAGAGCTTTAGCTCTTTCTGAGATAATCTTTACATCTTCTCTTATTGTGTTGTTTACCTCTTGCATATTTCTAAATACAGGTTCATTGCCATGCTTTAAGTCATGCTTAAAACGAACTTTAACTGATTCAGCGTGTCTTGTGATTAAATCTCTAAACGTTATCCAAGGGTTTTCTTGCCTAGTTGTTATTTTTTCTGGAGTGCCTTCAAATATATACTGTTTTGCTTTTTCAATTTGTGGCAACCATTTGTTATACAACATTCTGTCATCTCTAGATAATTCTTCTCTACCTACGCCACTAGCCATCTCATTAGCAATTCTTACAATGTCTTCAGAAGGAACTTTTGCTCCTCGACTCTGTAAATCTGTTTTCCCCATGCTATCTTGTATGTCTTGCTTTACCCTAGAGCCTTTAGCCATAATCTGTAAAGCACTCCATATATCATAAGAATCGTTAATTCTGTACTCTTTTTCAATCTGTGCTGAATGCCTCATAATAGGATATGCTCTATAATAGGGACTTAATCTGTCTTGGCTAAAAATACTGTCAAAGGTCTTTTGTATAAGCTTCCCTTCTTTGGCTTTTCCCATATCTGTATATCTTTGCACTAGCTTACTGACTCCATCATCGTATGTAGTGGCTTCCCAGATAAGATTTCTATACGGACCTAATTCTTCTTTATTAGGGTTGTCTTCGTTTACTTTTCTAAGCTTTTTTAATTCACCATTGGAAGGATTAAATGCTTCGTAGTCTGGATGTTTTTTATTAAATACTTTGTATACTTCTTTGTAGTCAATGTTATAATAGCTTTGCATGACTCTTAGGTTTTGCCTTGCAATTAATGGCAGTACATCTGGTTGATTTACTACCAATTCGCTTAACATTCTTATTGCTTCACCTTGTTTGTTGTAGTTAAAGAATCGTGTAGGGTCTGTGTCTACTTTGTTTTGTGCCATATGATGAGCAATTTCTACTAAAGAACTACTCATATCTGGCTTATTTACGTATCTACTTACAGCATTTTGTATCTCTGTAATATCGTAAGACCTACCTTCTTCATAATTCCAACCATACAATCTGTTGTTTAACTTCCAAAGATTGCCATACAATGAAGTATTTTTTATATGCCTAAACTGAGCTGGATGCTCACCACCATAATTATCTACAAAGTTTATTTTTTCAAATGCAGATTGAAATATAATATCGGTCATTTTTTCAGCATTTGCCATCTTAGGATAATTAGCACTATCTGCTGTTCTACTATGGGCTTCTGTACCCATAACATAATAGCCTTCTGGAGCGTACAATTGATTTCGGCTTGTTTGACCTATTAAATAACCAACCAACTCTCCTTTTTTGTTTTTTACAGGTAAATCAATTTTACCTTTGTAGTTATTAATAACATCTGCAAGAACTGTATTTAAGAATTGTTTAGCATTAACAACAGACCCCAATCCTTTTTTACCTGTATATGAACTTAAACCAGCTCGTCTTAATCCCCCTGGTCCCCATTGAGAAATAGGATTTTCCTTAAAATATTGCCATTCTGTAACACCCTCTAACTCATTAACTTTATCAAAGCCACTTTCAAATGTATCGTTTAATTTTTCAGCTTTATTTTCAAAAAATACTGTTTTACCCTCTGGTGTTTTACGTTCTAAGAAAGCATCGTGATTGTTTAACTCTCTCATATACTTATATGGCAATCCTTGGTAGAAGAATACTTTATCTCCATCTACGTCAGCACCATCAATATAAAAGTGGTCTCTAGCCCTCATGTAGACACCCCAGTTATTTAAGCCTACATCATTTCGTACAAAACCATCAAACATCAATGCTCTTGTTCCAGAAATAGCATTGGCTGGAACTCTCATTACAGCCATTAACAGCTTTTCTCTCATACTGCCACGTTGTTGTGAAGAGTATTTTCTTTCTTTAATAGGCTTATTTATCTCTGCTAAAGCTGTTTTATATTCTTCCCAAGCTTTACCTAGCCCAATTTCTTCGCCTCTTATCCACTTTATTTCCATATTTTCGTGGCTATAGCCTAGCTTAAAATGACCTACTTTTCGCTTTTCAAGTTTTTTGCCATCCCAAAAACGATATTGTTTGTTCTTTTTAATGCCACCTGTTTCATACTCCATCACAGGGTCTACACCAGCAACCCATCCACTAGCAGAATTCTTCCACTTAGGATTGGTAAATCGTTTCATACGATATATATGTACAGATTTTTCGTATAAACTTTGGTTTATGATTGCAGATACAGGATTATAACCAGAACTTTTGTACCATTGTTCAAAATTATTAGCATATTCTCTTAACTCTCCGTACATCTTAGAAGCTGAAAATTCTTCTCCTAACTCCATTTCTTTTAAAGACCTAAATATGTCCATGTTTAACATCTTATGTAATTGATGATTAGGATTGTTAATTATCTCCGTAAATGCTTCGTCACTTATTTTCGATATATCAAAATTTTTAGGTAAGGGTTCGTTAGGCTTTTCTTTAAGCGTATTGTAATATTCCATGACTTTAGGGTCGCCTTGAACTGGCATTTCTAACATGGCATCCATAAAAGACCTGTATGCTGTAGGTGACATTAGTAAGTCGTCTATATATGTATGTATTTGCTTTTTTATGGTAGTAGGTTTTCCACTATGGTTATCACCATATACACCAGGATTTAAACCAAAAGATTCTACAGGAGTTGTAATGGAAGGAGTTAAGTCTTTTGTGTTTAAGGCTTTGTTGCCTTTTAAATCATAAATCTTAAACTTTCCATTTTCCATTTTGGCTTTATATATCCGTGTACCCTTTGGAAAAGACTTTGTAGCTGATGTAGTTACAAACTTCCAATTTTTATCTGGCAATGCATCATCGTATTTTTTAGAACCAGGATGCATACCTCCCTTTAATAAGAACAGTTCTCCGTTATCAAATTTGTGAGCTACTGCTGGTTTTAAATGGGAAACCTCTACCCCATTATACCCTTCAGACACTTCCATTTGTTTATAAAAATCAGAATGGGATACCATCCAACCATCTATTTTACTACCCCAAGCTTTGGTTACAATGTTTCCTTTATCATCATAGGTATCATATGTTTCTAAATTCTTTTTACTGCCACTCATAAAGGTTTGCAGTTTTCCCAGTAAGGTTTGTTCAGCTTCTAGTACTATGTAGTTAATCTCGTTAGTACCTTTTGTTAGCTTATCATATGACCCTTTGCTTAAAGGATAAAAACCTTTTTTGGATATAAGTGGTTCTCTTTTAATCCTTCCTTGTGGACTTGGGAAATTAAAGTTTGGCTCGTATAAGTAGTTTGATTTAAAAGCATCTGTATAATACTGCTTTAGTTTAGGGTATGCATCTTCTATGTCTTTTACACGATTTTTATTTCCTTTAGAACCCCATCCTCTAAAAGCATCCATTGTGTCTAACCATTCTACGTAATCACGTTCAAAGAACTTTTTTGCATCTTTGTAGTCAATATTCTTCTTTTTAGCTATTTCTTCTAAGACAGACTTTAAGGTTCGCTTATTAATATCTGGATGGTATTCGTAAATACGCTCAAATCCCTTGTCTTTTTCTGGGATTTTTAAATATTCGTTACGTTTATGTAGCGTTTCTGTTACGTTTAGCCAGTCTTTCAACTTTAAAACAGGTTCATGTGACTGTGTTTCAAAGTTATAGTTTGTATCATAAATGTTTTTTAACTCTAAAGAACCTCTTTTCCCTTTTTGTACTACCTCACTAAAAGATATAATCTTTACATTGTTACCCAACCAAGCTTCATCAGCAGAACGTGGCTCTACTTCTGTTACCTTTTTTCCATTGGCAGTCATTCCAAAGATTCTATTTACTTTTCCATTGCCTTGAGCAAGGTTTAAAGACAGAATAGGTCTGGTTACATTGTGTTCTAAGCGTTTAAATACGTGAATAAAGCCATTTTCGAGCTCAGCAGACGGAGTAAATGCTTTGTATTTCTTCTTTACAGCGTCAAATATCTCTTTATAGGCATCATCTGCTTTGGTTATTTTACCATCTCTACGCCTTAATTCTATTTCATTAAACTTTTCACCTACCAAACTGATTAGCTTAACTGGGTCTATGTTCTGACCTACAGCTAATTTTTCTGTTTCAATCAAACCTCTACGAATCATAGGGTTAATTTCTAATTCAGCTTGTTCGTTAGATAACTTTTCAGATGCTTCTAATATATCTTTGGTAGTAACTCGTAATTCTTCTGGTGGCAGTTTGTCAAAGTAGTCTTTTATTGCTTTCGTAAGTGGGTCTGTAAATCCCTTTTTAACGTCAGCAATTTCTTTAGACGACATTCTATCCGTTATTTCTTTTAAACCACCTTTAAGCTGTAAATCTGGGTCATTTAAGGTCTTTATAATGTCGTTTTCTAATGTCTTTTTAGCTACATCAGCCCAAAATTCTCTAGGCACAGATTCTAAGACTTCTCCCATGACTTCAGCACGTTGCCATGACTCTAAATCTTCTACTTTTTTCTTAACTTCTACGCTCTTTCTTTTTAAAGCTGATTCCAATGCTGGTTTTAGTTCTTGTGCTATTTTAATTCCAGCAACTGAAATAGGGTCAGCTTTATCGTAGTATTTTGGGTTGGTCCTAAACTCCCACAATTCTCCAATGTGATTGGTAAAACTTTCTTTAACTAATGCCTGTGCTTCTTTAGATAAATCTTTAAATGATGGGTCTTTAAGCATAGTAAACTGGTCGTTTTCATTATACTTAGGAGTAACTCCATCTTCCATTTTTTCTGTAGAAAATTTGGTAAAGAATTTGGATGCTTCAGCGTGTTTAACTCCATGTGCTTGATAGCCAAAGAATGCACCTAGCCCAAATTCATATATCATAGTAGCAGTAGGTGCTCCAGATAAGGTAGCCATCCCACCTTGAAATGCACTCCCACCTAAAGCTGTCATCCATTTTTGCCTGTTAGCCCACAGAGTTTGTGATAATTCTTTAGAATATTTATATAAAGATTGTTGACCACCCTCCATTACAACAGGATTAGGATGTTTTACAGCTTTACCTATATTAACAAAGTTCCCTAATCCTCCAAAAAATCCTCCAGCTACTGCACCAAAGAATAGATTGTTCCATTCGTCATCTTCTCCATTAAACAATCCACTTACTGTACTAGCTACTGCCAGATTAGCACCTTGGACACCCATATCCACCATCTTAGCAGTTGTGCCAATCTTTCGTCCTTTTTCTAAATATTTGGATGCTTCAAATCCAGCTTTAGCTAATACGTTTTTGGTAACAAAATCACCAGCTCTCATGGGAATAGATTTTTGTGATTTTAAAAATTGACCAGCAGTATCTAGTTTCCCAGCACCTTTAAGCACGTTTCTAGTAACTATATTACCAACTACTTTACCACCTTCAATTCTGGCTCCACCAGCAATTGCTCCCCTAGCTAACAAGGAACCACCACCAGTAACGATACTGCCAAATAATGGCAAAGCAAATCCTAATAAGTGTCCAGCACTATGGGCAATAGATTCTGTTTCACTTTGAGGGTCTTCTGCAAATCCACCAAAAGCAAAAGGTCCCAATGCTCCTTCAAAGAAACCAGATACAGCCTGTCCAATCATGCCTGTCCTCTGGTTATTCTTGGGTGGCTCTATAAAGCCATGATTAACAGCGTTCTTTTCTAACTCTGCTACTTGATGTGGTTGGAATAAATGAGGGTATGCATTATACAACCCTATCTCTATTCGAGTTTGTTCTGGTGACAAAGGTTACTCTCTAAATCTACTTCCGTACGAACCAATATAGGTCTGGCTTGGGGCAGTATTTTGTTTACTAGGTTCTTTAGGCTTATCCCAATTGTAATTCGTTTTTTGACTTGGGTCTAACTGCTGAAGCATAGCACCAAGCAACTTAACTAGGTTTCTGTTTCTTCCACCTTCTTCGCTAGTATCAAATTTGTCGCTATTCAAAGCATCAAATATACTTTTAGTTTCTGATACAGCTGATTGTCTTGATGTACTAGTCGTAGGTTCTTTTAGCAAATCATCCATTTGGGAATCTACTTCTCTTAAAAACATAGAGCCTTGTGAGTAGGCATCTTTGTCCATGAAAGGATTCAGTAAACCACCAGTTTCAAATTCATCTAAAAGGATATTTCCTTCTTTAGTTGTAGGTGTTTTATAATAATAACCTGTAGTTTGTTTACCACTTTGGTATTGGTCTAATTGCATTATTTTTTGAAGTTCTAATGCTAAGCTCTTCAAATCTCTTTCGTCTTGATATTTCCTATCAGATTCGGTTACTTTACTTTGCCATTCTCTATCAGACTTTCTAGTCTCTAACACATAATCATTTTTAATCTTTTGCACCATTTTATCGTATTCCAATCTGTCTTCTCGTGCTCTATCTTCAGCATCCAATTGAGTTAATGCCCTCATAAGTTGTAACTCTTTTTGATTGCGATGAGACTCTTGATTGTCTAATCTGTTACCAATAAAGTTTAAAATGTTTCCTAATCCTCTGCCATCTGCCATGATTAACTCCTATGTTCTATCAATTGCTGATTGTTGCTGGTCTAGAGCAGACATTCCCACCTCATGTGAATCTTCATCTCTTATCCTAGCTTGTAAATCGTTATTAAAGGTTAAATTTGTAGCCTTGACGCTTTCTCGTATAATTCTTTGGGTTTGTAAACCTCTGCTATTGTCTGTATCTAAATTTCCACCTGTATTTATAGCATTAATTAAACCATCAGCTTTTGTATTTGTTTTAAATATATTGGCTAACATGCTTTCGTTCATTAACCCTCTCATATCGTCAAATCTTTGTTGTTTAGTATCCTTTAAGCCTTCTACAGCTCTTTTTGCTCTGCCTTTTGCATCTTTAGTAGTACCACTTTCCCATAACGTATCAAAAGTAAGAGCACCTATTAAACCTTCTCTTCCAACATGTGTATTCCAAAGCGTTCCAAGTTTTGACTTAGCCATTGTTTTTCCAAGAGGCTGATGAATAAATTGTTTAAAAATCGACATATCTTATTCCTATTTCTTAAACCATCTGTTTAATGTTGTACCTTTTTTATCAATTCCATATCCTATACTAGCTAATACAGCCAAAATAGGACCAAGAGCCACACTACCTCCCCCAGCACTAGCCCCAGCACTAGCCCCAGCCCCAGCAGTTGCTCCAGCTGCAGAATCCATTGCAATTGTACTGGCAACTTTCTCACCAGTCATAGGGTCAAACATCATAGGTGTACCAGCTTCCATACCAGCAGTTGCTTTCATAGTTGGTGCTGGTGGTGGCAATGTTGCTCCCATTTCATTTGCCATATATCCTAGTTCTGATGTGTTTTTATATCCACTAGAAGGCATTACTTGATTCTTAACCTTTCCCCAAAGACTATCCGTGCTTGTGTCTCCAGCCATTTGTGTTAATTGGTCTTTAGAAAACATATTTTTTATCCAAGGGTCAGCTGTATCGTAAGTATCGCCACTAAAATGCTTAGCAAATTGCTTACCTTTTTTGGCATACCCTAAATTCGTATGAGCTCGTGACCCTACATCATACGCTCTTACAATGTTCATTAGTCCTTGAGAATCTTTATTTTTATTTTCTTTGTTGCTCTGCCACCAGTTTGCAACAATATTGCTATTTTTTCTAATATTTTCACTCATCTTCTATTTACTCCTCGATACGTAAAAGATATATTGGATAATTCAAATCCACTTACTTCATCATTTGTATTTAAATGAAACAATTTTATAGACACCTTAGAACCAGAACTACGTTTTGGAAACTTAAAAACTGCCACTTTAAACTTTCCGTTTGTTTTTTGCAAAAGGCTATTGTTGGAAAATTCACTTGAGGCAACGTTTTCAAATTGCTTAAAAGACGTATTATCAATTTTATAACGTACTGCTAATGGTGCATTGCCAGAACCATCTGTTTTATACGTAATATGACAACGACTAAATTTTTTCTTAGAAGAAGAATCTCCAAAGTCAAACGATTTAGTAACCATACGAGTATTCTTTTTTAATGGCTGTCTAGTCTTAGAAGTCTTTTTAATAACTAATGCCATTATCCAGCACCTCCACCACCTTGATTTTGCTCGTCTCCAGCTACTCTTCTTTTGGCTTTATTAAAGTTATTAGGATTGTTGTCTTCATTTGTTGTTACACTACTACTACCAGTTCCTACTTGTGCCCAAAGTAAATGCCCATTAATATCGTTCACAAACCCTGTTTTTATATCAGAGGCATATAGTTTGTTGCTTTCAGTAAAAGCTCTCGTATTAAAGCTATATATAAGCGTTTTAGGGTTATTCTGTGTGTCTTGACAGATGTGTATTTGATTCCAGTACGCATCATATCCAATGTGCGTTCTATCTCCAAAAAAATTTTCCCATTCTACTTTACTTATCGTACTCCCCTGTAGGTTTTCCGTTAGCTTATCTAGCTTTTCTCCATCGTAAACATAAATACCACTTCTTGATATCCAGAAAACCCCATAAGGAGTCTTGCATACCTGGTTTTCAGAAGAGACACCACAGTACTGAATCGTTTGTTCAATAGTTTCTCTATTTTCGCCATTTTCTAGCGTTTTAATACCCATAATAGCTAATGAATTTTTCTTAAACTGCATCAACTTATTTCCAGCTACTTCTAAACAAGTGATTTCATCACCATCGTTAATTGTCGCTTCAATTAAATTATCTGCACTTACTACATCATACATCCCTTTAGCAGATTTTATAATCCCATCTGGATAATATGTAATAATGCCATTCGCATTTTTAATACGTACATTTCCATAATAAGACCTACGATTAAAAACAACATGAGACTTCCAACCTGTTCCTCCAGATTCAAACCCTATAGGACTATCGTAACTGCATCTGTATTTGCTATAAAATGATATTAGAGGATAAGTAGTAAAAATAGGGACTTGACCTAGTTCTACGTCTGTTTGTGTCTTAGTAGTAATGTATGCTTTTAATTCATTATCTGAGCCAACATGTGTTTCAAATGGTTTCCATTCACCAATGGCACTAGAAAACCAACCCTTTATTAAGTCTATTTCACATATCTGATATAAGTTATTTGCATCGTACTTGTGATACTTTGCCCATATCTCTATACCTTTCAAACGTTTATTTAACGTATCTGTATCGTCACCATTAATCATTTGTGGTCCCATAGCTATTGAAAAGCCCATAGCAACATCATCAGCTTTTGGAGATGTTAACCAAGGAACTCCACCTGTAGCAGATGAGCCTTTAGTGAATTTAATAGGTTGGCTAATTCCTCCACCTACATAAACATAAGACCAGTAAAATTCAACTTTTTCATCTTTACGAAAAGCACCATCTAGTTTATCTGCATCTGAGTCCACACCATCAATCCAATCAATTCGCAATTTTAATCCTGTATCATGAACCCTGTTAGTGCCAGTTACAGAAAAAGTAACATCAAAAGTATCTTGGTCATCTTGATATAAAAACAATCTAGGAACACTAGCAGTATGTCCTTGGTGACTAGGCTGTTCTTTGATATTACTTGTATCTCCACCATCTTGTAATTTGTTATAATACCAAGGAGTAGGAGCTACATCATCAATAAAGAAACCTCCAGTAGAAGTGTTTCCATCTCCATCTACAAAAGTATGGTCTATATAAGTATATGCATTGAAGTTTAAATAACCATACCATTTGGGTTTATTGTTGGAGTAAAAAATAGAGTCACATACTTTTAGATACCCTTGTGTATCTGCATACGATAACTGTGTATCATAAGATGCACTATTAATTTTTAAATCTATACTGTAATCTAAAAAGTTATCTTCATTGAGATTGTACACCTTTGCTGTAGACTCCGAAGAACTAATAACTAGCATATTAGAAAACTGTTGCCCAGCTTGAATATCTGATTGAGTTTCAATATTTGTTTTGGTAGCAGTTGAAGTTTGAAAACCATAAGGCTTGGGAGTGTCAAAGTTTTGACCAAAATCAATCCCTGTGCCATCTTCTCTCCATTCGTAATATATTTGTTGGTCTGGACACGTATCTCCAATTTTTGTAATAAGCTTTGAAAATAAATTATCTATAATGTCTTGAGACGTTTCCCCTACTTGAGCATCATGAGTTACAGCAACTTCAGTTGTGCTACTTTGCTCTGGATTTGTGTAAAAGTTAATTGATATAGAATACGTTGCAGTTTCATTTGAAGGAACAGAAGCCATTATGTATTTCCAGCGAACATAAGCACCAAACGCCCTTTGCCATCCAGTATTTTCTCCAGATGCAACTTTTGACCACATGAAATTGTCTAATCCCATATGAGTAGTGCCAGAACCACTATCGACAGAAGAATTGCCAAACTTAGGGGTAGTATCCGTTATGCTATAGTTCAGATTGTCCCATGTCATACTTTCACTATTAACAGTAAGATTTCCACTAGCTGGTTTTACTTTATTAAGACTTCCACCAGCATCTAGAAAATTAATGTTTATACTGCCATAATAATCAAATATAGCCATTGTTCTAAGTACATAGCTAAATTGCCTAGAATGGTTATAAAACTCACCATTTCCGTTTAATGCAGTAATCTTGTAATCACCGTTATTATAGTTTGCATCGCCATCAATATGACTTTGTGCATTGTATTCGGCATAATGAGGGTCTACAATATTGGATTCTGGGTCAAGAGAACCTATAGACATTTCCGTTCCATCTCCATCAAGATAAGAACTCATTTCAGCGTGAGTAGCCCATCTATAATTAATTACATCACTTTTATATTGAGGAGGATTCGATATATCGTCTTGATGTATCCTAGACTCCAAACGAAGTACAGACTCTCCAATAATATGTTTCCAGTCTGTAATGTTCTTTATTAGCTCTATTCCCCAATTAAAAATAACTTCTTCCCTTTGAACATCGTACGCTGTAAACCTAAGACCTGTATTCATTGGGCTAAACGGAGACATGTACATTAATAACCTAGCTCGTTTGGCAGTAACAACCTCAGTAAGCGTAGGTTCATCTACTGTATTACTTGGCTGTTGTGGTAAAGATAAATTGGTATCTGTGCTCCATGTGTGAAGGTTTCTTGTCTTAAATGGTGGAATAGATGCATTTATATCACTCGTAGAACGTGTTTCTACATTTGGAACTGTTGTTAAAGAACCCACACCATCTGCAATTAAGTTTTCACATACTTGCATTTGATTGTTTTTTAGATTCTCTGGGTTGTATCCTTTTGCAATTCCACCACTAAAATCATTTACTACTTCAACTAACTTAGGCACTTATGATTTTTCCTCCGTAAGAAGTATGACCATTAACAATATCGAGAACAACCAGATTAAAGTTATTATTGCTAAAAATGTCAATAACGCCAACGTTATGAGTCCAATTTGTGGGTCTGCCACTTAGATAATCTTTTGTCATATCTGTTAAACATCCCATTGAATACGCCATGTGTGGTCCACTAATATGGGTGATGACTGCTTTTTGGCTGTCGTGTGTGTGACCATAGATGATGTTGCATCCCATTTGTAAGGCGTGAGTTCTTGCATGGGCAATTCCCATGTAGTGTCCTCCGTGATAAGCGTATAACTTGCTTCCAAACACTTTAATGACTTTACCATAGTCAGCCCACTTGTATCCACGTTCAATGAATTTAAAGGCTGTTTTTGAATGGTAATGGGTAAGGTATGGGTTTTCGTCAACGAAGTAGTCAAACCATTTTTCATGATTTCCTTGGGTGAATTGTTTTTTCTTACACCCCACTTTGTCCAAAACTTCATCAATTCTATCCAAACCAGAATTCCCTTCCTTAACTTCTTTATCAATAAACGGAAGTTGGTATTCAAGAGGTGGACGTTTCTTTTTACGCCATTGCCAATGAGAAACAGATTCTCCATCAATTACATCTCCTAGCAACAAAAATGCTGATGGTTGTATGGTTTCTATTACTTTTAAAGCACATTTAAATGCCTTTTCATCGTGGTTGGGAAAGTGGATGTCTGGAAAGACAACTACTCTTTCTTTTATATTCATAACTCCTCATTAGTCTAATAATTCAAAGTGAACTAAGTCATCGAAACGATTATCCTTAGTGGTTCTTTGCCCTTTAAACTGAGAACTGCTCGACCAGTCCCCTCCCCAACGTACTTTATATCCTAACTTATTCGCAGTAGCTAATACCCATCCACCTAGATAATGAAAATCATCTCTAGCATCCCAGTCTATAGGATATGGGGCTATATCTACTGCAAGTCCTTGTACGTGTTTTCCAAATTTTGTTTTGCTCTTTCCTTCAGCAACAAGCTGATTCTGTCTTTCTTGGCTTCGTAATCCTTCTATAACAGTAATGTCAAAGTGTTTAACTACTTCTCCAAGAAGGTGATGTAGCCTTACATCTACACCCTCTAATCGTTGCTTACTTCTTTTTCCTAATCTTGGCACTATAAACCAATCTTTTTGAGCAATACACCTTTAATAACTTTCCATAGAGCTTCCAGTATCTTTTTTTCTGTTTTCTCTGAGATAATAGGTATATCAACAGCTTTATTAATCTCTGCAATAATTTCTGCTCCATTTTCATCTGACAGTAAATCGTCTGCTATTAGTTTTGCTAACATTCTCGTTCTCCTTATTTCATAAAATACGTTATCATTGTCGTTAATATTGCCATTCCACCTAACATATAATTACGCCAGTTTTCTAAAGACCTAGTTCTGCCATTGGCAATTCTTAATTGGTCTTTTATATCGGGTAATTCTCTATGTAAGATGGTTTCTATTCTCGCCAATCTTTCTTTAATGTCACCTCTGTACTCGTCAATCGTTTCGTAATCCATTAGTGTTTCCCATTGACTCTACTGAGAGAGCCTTTAACTTCAGATACTTGGTTATCTAAATCGTTAATGTTTCTATTAAGGTCGTCAAACTTTCTGTCCATTCTTTCATCTGCCTTATTCCATCTTTCAATTAACTTTATTACCATGCCTTCCATATTTTCTAATGTTTCAGATTGACCTTTGTTCTCTACTTTTAAATTTTCTAGTGTTTCTTGTTGCTTTGCTGATTTATTTGAGAGAGAGATTACTAGGTACACAAACATTGCACCTACAACTCCTATCATTCCAGCCTCTCCGTAGATTGCCATAAAATCCACTATTTCTTACCCCTCTTGTTTTTACCCCAGCTAAGTGGGTTGATATTGAATTCTTTTTCATAAAAGGCTACTTTTTCTGCCAACTCTTCTCGCTTAGCCCTTTCTTCCACGATGTGTTTACTAAGTAAATCCCCAATCTGTTCATTTGCAACAACAATGCTATCTTCAAGCTTTCGTATACGTGTTTCAATTTGCCAATACCCATATACAAGCATTCCCACTAATGCTATTATTTGGAAAAGCCATTTTATATTTAGACTCAATACAAAATTGTCGTCTAGCATAGCTCCCCTGTAACTCCTGGCTGTGTCTGGTTTCATCCATTCCAAACACAGCCGAAGTTGATTTTAGCATTAGTCTTGAACAACCTCTGCTACCTCTGGTGGTTCATGTCCAAGGGCTTTATTTAGCCTGTCCATAAAGTATTCTCTCCCTCCATTTAACTGGTCAAGATTGAATCTCGCTCCACCAATTTTGTTATCTAAATCACCAACGTGATTTACTAACATTTTTGCTTCATCGGTCATATCATCGAACTTGTAATCAACATCGTCAATGGTTATAACCCTTTCTTTTTCTTTTTTGGGATTAGCCATGTGTTTTCCTTTGTTCCATTTAGAGGATTTGTATTTACGCTTCAACTGCTTTTTTTATTTTAGCCATTTCAGCTTCTTTTACTTTCTTGTCTTCCTGTATCCTAGCTATCTGTTCATCCATACGCTCTACTTCCATTTCAAGCTGTCTGTAAGACATTTCTACTTTTACTTTAGCTGGTGTGTATTCTTTTTCTACTACAGCATCTTTCCAAGCATCTGCACTAGGAGAAGTTTCACTAACTGCTTTCTTTGTGTACTTATCAGCCATCATCATTCCTTTATTTTGACTTGTTTATTTTACTAAATACAGATGGGGGAGTCACAACACCCCTATCTTTACTTTATTAAACTATCTGACCATGCTTTTTTTACATCGTCAGTCCATAAAGCACTTGCTAATACTTTAACTTCATTTGATTCTTCAGATACATCCATATCT
>Ga0208159_1000101_pt1 | contig 32927 bp, 38 predicted proteins | sample 9_EtaG_FD_184082 | JGI IMG/M metagenome (GOLD analysis project Ga0208159, IMG submission 184082) | Marine viral communities from the Subarctic Pacific Ocean - 9_ETSP_OMZ_AT15188 metaG (SPAdes) (version 2) | ecosystem: Environmental > Aquatic > Marine > Oceanic | place: Pacific Ocean | collected... | reverse complement strand
GAAGAGTATGTCTTAGGTGAAGAACCTGATGACAAAAAAGATACAACTAAAGAAGAGGAAGATCCAAACGAGACAATTAAAGTTGAAACAACAGATGATGGAAAAGGCACTGGTCTTCAAACAGCTGTAGAAAATGCAGGAGCTATTGGCCAGAGTTTATTACAAACAGCTGGTGCTGTTTTAGACGGTATAGGAGGACCAGGAGCTATCATTTCATATGTGATGGGTAAACAGGGTTTAGACGCAGCCATGAAAGAGATAGAGCCTATGCAAAAAGCAGAACTATCTCCTATGTTTATGCAACACTTAAGACAATCAAGAGAGTTATCTAAAAGGGGTTTTCATCCAGATCAAGAAAGAGAGTTTCAAAATGAATTAGACAAAGCGTACCAAATAGGTTTAGAGAATGCAGTTAGAGGAACAGGTGGTGATAGGGCTAAATATTTAGCACAAAGCGGTGTACTTGATGCGCAAAGATCTGCAGCGCTCATAGATTATGCAGCTAAAGATGCAGAACTACAAAATGCAAATTTAGAAAAATATGAAAACATGATGCTTTTTAAAGAAAACTTTGACATACAAAGAACTGAAGAGCAAAGAGCTGAAGATTTAGAAAGACAGGTAAAAGATAAAGAGGCTGCTGCAGGATTTGTAGGTTCAGCATTTTCTTCTTTAATGAATAGCTATGCTAGTATGAACACAAACGCTATTATGCAAAATATGGGTCAAGGATTAACAAATCTTTTTAATCCAATAGCTAATATGCAAACAGGTCAAAATCCTTTTGCGTTTTTAAATCAAAATAATCAAAACAACAAAAATTTAGAAGAGTAATATGGATTACGCATTATATCAAGCACTAACAGGCCCAATGGCTAATGCTGGTTTAATTCAGCAGCAAAGAGACGCAAACGCAATGCGTCAAATGCAATTTCAACAGCAGCAACAAAACCAGCAGCTTCAACAAGCTAATAGGCAAAACGCAATGCAGCAGGATTTGATTAATGCTGCAAATCTTGCACAAAAAGACTTATATACAAAAAATAATTTTTCAAGACAAAAAGATATAGATGATTTTGTTTCATGGCATGAAGAGCTTTCGGGTTGGGGAGATATACAAAATGTTTTAAGAACACACGGATCAGTAGATAACGCTAGATTGTACGGTAATTTAGATTATTTAGTTGCAGAGTATAAAAATAAATTAATGAATAACCCTATATCATTAAGGGTAAACAAAAACAAAGCTAATTTAGAGTTGTATCATGCGCACGCACAAGACCCAGATGGAAATGGAAGATTTATAACACAAGGGTCAAAACAAAGATATAATAATTTTCTTTCTGGTAAAACAGATGCTTTTGTATTTACTGGACCAAGATCTGATTATTTAGGACAAGCTATGCAAGTTTTTGATGTAACTAACAATTTGGATTTAGATGACATCATTAATTCAAATCACGTTGCTATACAAAAAGATATGTATAACGACACAGGTTTAGACCCTAATCAATATACATTTACAAGAGAAGACATGAAAATGTTTTTAAATAGAGAATTACAAACAACTAATTTTGGAGGAGTAACATATTTTGGTGGAGAGGCGTATTACGGTAGTAAAGAGATAGATACAACCGCTTCTTTAGAATTCCAAAAAATGTTAGACTCTACAGGTAATCTAACTGGAGCGCAGTATTTTGAAAATTACAATTTAGATGGCGGTACTGTTTACAGTAAAGATTTTGCAACAGGAGCTTCTCAAAATTGGCAAAGATTTGGAGGTGTAGACAATAGTAAAACTGCAAAAGACTATTCAGACGATAATTATTTAGGATTAACAAAAGGAAGACAGCTAGTTACTTCTACTAGAATACTAACTGATCCTACGATGGAAACACAAATGTCTAACGCTGTATTTGGAGAATTAGCTAAGGGGGTAAGCAGATACAATGCAGGCGACAGAAGGGTAGATAATGTTTCTACCGCAGGGCTCTTTGATTCTAGAGGAAGAATGATTACGCAAGAAGATATAGATGCTGGATGGTACGGGGATTTACCATTTATAGAAGATTTTACTGGAGAAGACGCAATAATGGACAATCTGTATTTAGAAGGTTATTTTGTGGGATATCAAGGTAAATCTGCTGACGGTAGAGATATACTATTAACTGATGTAACAAATGAAGAGGATAGAAAAAAATTACAGAATGAATACAAAAATATAGTATTTCAGCCTGTTATAATAGCAGAACTAAGAGATGACGATTTAATTACTGCTGATGACCATTATTATAAAGTAGTTGATATGAGTTCGCAAAGCGTGAATATGTCTATAAACGATCACTTACAAACAGATAAATTAGAAACAGTTTTAAATGATCAGGCTATATACGAACAAAGAAAAGCAAGAAATGATTATTATGAAGCTCAGAAAGTAAAAGATGAGCTAAAACTACAAAAACTATTAAATCAATCTAATCAACAGGATGTTGACAAAATAATTAATAGTTATGACCAACAGCTTACAGTAGGATTGGGCATGGCTTCAATACCTTCAGTGCAAATTCAACAGGCAGTTCCTTTGTTAATGGCAGATTTATACTTAGATTCGCAGCAAGATAGAGCATATCCTTTTGATTTTACACCAAACGAAACAGATCTAAACAAAAAAAGGATAGCAAATAATCCAGGAGAGTATATGGTTTACTCTACTATGTTTTTAAAAGAAGGGTTAACTAGTGGTAACCCACAATATAAAGCCATGTTGGATGCAATAAGAAATGGAAACTACAATGCTTATAGTAGAACCATATATGGAGAAAAGGAATATAATCAAAGAAGAAATTTATCAAAACAAATAATTAATAAACAAAGAAATTAATGGCAGAGCAAAATGACTATACTTCTGGGTTAAACATATTTCTGGGTCAAGCAACACAGCCTATTCCTGGACCGCAAGATCCAGGTCAAGAAATAGCTAATTTGTATGACGATCAAATGGACGCAACCCCTGAAGAAGAACAAGTACAAGTTCCTTCTGGGCTATCGGGTCTTATAGAAAATTCTAATCAAGGATTGACACCACAAGATCAACAGCTTTTTGAATCGTATGTTTCACAAAGAGCAGCGCAAGCAGACTTACAAGATCAGTATGCTGGCTTTAATAGAATGGCAGAGGTTCCTAATCAGCAAATGATAACAGACCCTAATATGATGATAGGATCAACAGGTGAAAGACTTCAAAGAAGTTTATGGTCAGGAACAGGTATGCTTGCGCAAGGAACAGGAGAAACAGTAGATTTTATAAACGCTCTTATTAACCCTTCAGATACAGACGGTACAACTTCAATTGGCACATATTTAAAGACAAAAGGAGCAAAGCTGCAAAACGACAATGCTTTGATTCTATCAGAAGGATTAGAAGACATCACCTGGAATGATATGTTTAAAGGTGAATTTTGGTCATCAAAAATTGCACAACAAGTTCCGTATGCTCTTTCATTTCTTATTCCATATACTGGTGGCGCAAAGTTAGCAAACTTAGCTCTTAAAGGTATCGGTTTTGGATCAAAAGGTTCAAAAGTACTAAGAGGAGCCCAGAAAACAGGAGTATTTGGTCAGATGGGTAAAGGTGTAAACATTGCTACAAAAAAAGGAAAAAAAGGATCAGGATTGTTAGGTTATCTAGGAAAAGACTTGGGTAAAAAGGGGGTTGTGCCAACTACTTTCTTAAGAAATACAACAGGCTTTATAGGTGGTGGTTTAACTGCAAACTTAGCTGAAGGTGCTTATTTAGCGGGTGAGTCATATAATGAGCTATCAAATATGGTAGACGAAAATGGTCAACCAATGTTTACCCCACAAGAGGCAGCAATACATGCTTCAGAAGTAGTAAAAGACAATTTTAAATATTTTTATGTTGATGCCTTACAGTATGGTATCTTGTTTGGAGGCGCTGGTAAAGGAATTTTAAATAGAATATTAAGAGCTCCAGTAGTAAAAGTACAGCCAGGAGCTACCTCGCAAGGAATTTTACAAAACGTAGTAAGAAGAGCTGGAGGGGCAACAATTAATACTATAGGGGCGGCAGTACCTGCTGCGCCATATGCAGCTATAGAGGGACTTACTGAGGCTTATCAAGAGGTTTATCAAGAATGGATAAAACACAAAGCAAAACAAAACGCTTTAGGCTTGGATGTTGAGCCGATGACAGAGTGGTTAAGAGAAGCGCCTTTTGGAGAAGATAGGCCAGAGCTAAGAGAGATTTTTTGGTCTGCTTTAGGTTTAGGTAGTGCTATGGGGGGAGTAAGAGGTATATTTGATGTGCATGCAGAAAAACAAGCATTGATAGACAAGAAAGTAGATCAATATAATAACGCTGTTGATATTATAAAAGAGGCTGCTGCAGATCAAACAGCAGATCAAGAACTTGCCATGCAAAGAGCGGTTGATAATTTGTTAGCCTCTAACATATGGAATTACTCTGGTGATGGATCAGTAGCCATGTCAATAGTAGATAACTTAGTAAAAGACGGTAAGATAACAGAAGAAAAAGGGGTTGAGTATAAAACAAAAATAGAACAAGCAGAAAAAGACTACGCTAAACATCATGTAAACACAACACTTACAGAAGCAGGAGCTGAGGCAGCCTTTTATAATGAAATGAAAAAAACGCGTTTACAACAAGATATAAATTTAGTAAACGAAAAACATAAAGAAAGAATAGAAAATTTAAAAAAGAATATAAAAAGTCCTAAAGCATTAAAAGAAGCTATAAAGGTAGAAGAAGAGGCTAGAGATGAAGCTCTTAAAGAAGCTGAAAATCAAATGCAGCAATTAGATCAGGCTATTGAGCGCCTGTATACTGCACAAATAGATAATAGAAGAGTTGCAAAATCTACAGGAAAAGCAGACCAAAGGTTTAAACAAACAGGTCTAGAGAAGACGGATTTTGAAAAGTTCACGCAAGAAGGAGAAAAACAAAAGCAAGAAAGAGACGCGGCAGAAGCTCAAAAAAGAGCAAAAGAAGAAGCGGCTAAACCAAGAAAGACGTTAAGAGAAAGATTAACAGAGGTAGGAACAAAAGCTTTTCAGGCAGCTAAAGACGTTGGTACCGCTGCTGCAAAAGGAGTTCAAGGGGTTGTAGATAGAGTTACTAAGCCTGCTTCAGAAAGAGAAGCTACTGCAGTTAAGAATGAAGTAGAAGAAACTGTAGAAAAAATAAACAATCTTACTAACAAAGAAATAACACCTTCTGCTAAAGAAAAATTAATTAAAGCCATAGAAAACGGTGATATATCGGTAGAAGCGGCTAAACAAATAAAAGGTACTGGTAGGGGCGGTACAATCAACAACAGAGACGTTAATGGCGCGATAAGGAAAGACGCAAGAAAACAAGAAACAACCACTGAAGAGTCTCAAGAAGACGTAAAAAAAAAAGACCAAACGACCGTAGCTCCTAAATCTGAGCAGTATAAAAAGACGGAAGAAGCCTTAAAAGATAAAGGAATTAAGCCTTTTGTAGCATCTATATCTAAACTGGTAGGAAAACAGGCTGGAGCGTTTAGTTACGTAATAAAAGCTGCAGCTGGAAATACAATAAAGTTCTTTGCAAAGAGAAATGTAGATATACAAAAATACACAAGAGAAGCGCAAAATATAACACTACGTTTAGTTAACCCTGTAGCGAATGAACCTAATGTGGTGGAAGTAGACGGTAAATTATATTTTCAATTTAAAAACAACGGGCCTTTATATGAAAGTAAAATAGAGGTAGTAGCTGACGGCACTGTTATAGGTGAGTTAGAACAAACAGCGCAAGAATTCTATCAAGACAAAGGTCCTGCTAGAAAAGCAAAAAAGAAAGACCAGCGCGCGATAGACAAATTAGTAAAAGGAGTAAAAGAAGCAAAGCAAAACATAATTAAGTTCTTTACTAGAAGTCAAAAAGACTTACCTAACTTTACTCCTACTGAATTTACAGGAAACCCTTTGTACAGACAAGGGTCTGGTATAACAGAAAACGCAATACTAAAAAAAATAGTTGACAAAAAGTTTCCAGGGTCAGTTGGTATTTTAACTTATAGTAAACTTATAGATGGATATGGTCAAGAAGCATCTTCATTAGCTATAGGCTCTACATTATTTATAAATATTGATTCTGTAGCACAGACAGATATTATACACGAGGCAGGACATATATATTATGGATTAATGGAAAACACTCCGTTAATGAAAAGAATCAAAAAACTTTTACCTAAATCTGGTTTATATGACAAAACAAAACAAGATTACCCAGAACTAATACTTATGAAGTTCAAGGGTAGAACAGCCACACTTGGAGAGTTTTACAGAAATATAATTAACAATACAGATAGCATGTCAGAGAGCGATATAATAAGTATTGCCAACAATTTAGGTCAAGCTATTAAGGAGGGTGACAATACAAGAATTAACGAGTTATTTATATCTTTAAGAACTCAATTAAAAGCAAACGGAGCAACTGAATTAAGAGCTAGCCAACAAGCACACGTACTAGAGGAAACGTTTACAAGAACATTAGAGGCATATTCAAGAGGAACGGTAGATGCAGTAATAGAAGGTTCAGCTGCACAAAAAAGACTAGAAGAAGATCTTATAAAGTTCTACAAAGAAGTAAAGAAACTAACTAATGATGAAGACGCAAGACAAATACTTAACCTAACAGTTAAAGATATAGCCTCTTTAGATTTGGAGAACGCAACAAAAGCTGTACTGCTTAATTTTGGATCTGATAACAGCACGCTACCTAGAATGCGTAATTCTGCGTATGGCCCAATAGGTAAAGCATCTAAAAAACCTTTTACAAGAAACACATCTTATTCAGCGGTATCTTTTTATATATCTGAATATATAGGAGCAAACAGAAGTGTAGAAGAAATAACAGATAATGTTATGCAAGCTATTGCTGATGACTCTAATTTATCTATCAAAGACGAGAATGTGCAAAGAACAAGAAACTATGTAGCAGCAGTGATTGCACAAATACAAAGACCAAAGCAACTACAACAAGCTGACAAGATATTAGATAGGGAGTTGGCTAAGATAGGTGTGGATCTTAAGTCAAAAGAAGATGTTACTGAGGGAATAGAAGATCCAAACGATATAAACACTAGAGAAGAAAAAGACATAGCGCTTCCAAAAACTACCACAAATTTTGTAAAAAAACTTGTAGAGATACATAACAATAGTGTAGAAGAAGAAGGTAGAATAGATGCTAAGAAAGTATTAGCAGCGCTCATGTCTGTGGCAAAAGCAACTAGAGAAAATCCTATGGACTTTGCTAATGAAGTAAGGAGATCAACAAACGAAGCTCTTTTGTCTATTGTAAATGTATTAGATAGAGTATATGGGGGTGATCAAGTGCTTACAAATGCAAAGTTAATAGAAATAAAAGGACCAATAGAAGGTATTACAATAGAAACATTAGCTCACAATGTATTGACTATACAAAACGAAACTGAAAGATATTGGAGTAGGTATGAAAGCACAAGTGCTACCGTAGAAAAAAGCGTGGTTGATGGTGTAATAAAATCAATAAATAACAATAAAGATGTAATAAAAGAAGTCGTAAGAGTGTACAACACTTTGTTTCAGGATAAAAATCCTGGTAGTAGTAAAGACAGATATGATGCGGCTAAAGCTATTTTTCAATCTATACTGTCTGCTGATAATAAAGGCGTGTTGATTGATATAGACTCTATGCTTAATCAAACAATGATATACAAAGGCAAAAGACAATCAGTGCCAGATATATTATTTGACAATACAATAAATAAATTTGGTAATCCAGATTTGAAAAACAAATTTATGGTTAGGCATATCAGTAAGAAAAAAGGTTTTGCTGATGAAATAAACAACAGAAAAGTTCTAGGAACGTTTCACGGTAATCAGTCTGACATAAGAACGATACTAACACATGGAGTTATATCATCAAGAGCAACTAATTATTTATCTATGGTAGATAATGTAGATATGGATGGTGTTAGTATATTTAACAAAGAGAACGGTTTGCGCAACAGGGCTGATAATGTAGAAAGAATATTTAACGAAGACATACAGCTAGACAAAAACGATATAATGCATCATGATAATAATATATATAGCTTGATGGCATTACGTAATAAAAACAAAGATGGTAAAAAAACTTTTCACTTTACTATACATTCTGGTTTAATGCGTAGGCTTATCAATAAAGCCTCTGGTATAAAAAACAAAGACAACAGAACAAAAAAGTTTACAGATATAAATCCTGATGAATTAGTAGCAGCAGACTTCTTTATGTTTTTAAATAGATACAATGACGGTATAAAGAATAATGAAAAAGTTATAAGGTACGATCAGCCTATTGCTGTATTCTCTGACAAAAGCAGAAGGTATTATGTAGAAAGTATAGCTGCGCATAATCCTGCTATGAGAAAACTATTGTTGTCAAAAATAGAAAACAATCCTGCATATAAAGCAAAATATAAAAATGGAGATCGTGTATTTCCATATGACATCGCAAATGGCAAAATAAAACAAATGCCTCAACTAGTCAAAAGATGGAGAGAATACGCAAACAAAAACAAAGAGTTATTCAAAAATAATAACGCTCTTAAAAAAGGCGTGTTTCAAGATGGTGCAGTAGAAGCGTTTTTAACTTCTTATATTGCTAACAAGTTTATGGCGCAGCAACTGTTTGTTCATGACCATAGACAATCTAAAGATCAAGTAGACTATATAAAACGTGCTGCAGGAGCTATAGCTAGTCACACTGTGTTTGATAGAAATACTACAGTAGAGTTTGTAGTAACAAAAGATTATTACGAAACAAAAGATGGTGACATACTAACAGAAGATCAGGCAAAAAAACAATTTGGCGATAATTGGAAAGACAATGTAGCGATTGAAAATGACGCTATGGGCTACGTGTTACCAGAAGAAGCAAAGATGATAAGAGCAAGGTACGGTGAATCACAGAATGTCGGTAATGTGTTTAAGTTTGTATATCATTATACACAATTAGAAGGCCCGCAAAAGGGTAGAACTACATACATGAAGTTTGCGGTACACACACTAACGCCAGAGCTAGAAGCAAAAAGCGAATACTTAAAAAACATAGGTGATGTATTAAGAACAAGAAGAGATGAAATAAGAGAGGGTGACAATAAAGGCGGGCTTGTTATAGCTGCTTCAGAATCTGCGGCAAAACTGTATTCAGGAGCAGACAGGGTTATACACGATATAAGTGAGGGTTATGATATAGACAATATAATGACCATACAAGATGAAATATACAGAGGAGATGGTAAGTATGTAGGCTTATCTGGAGAAGGTTTTGGTATACAGTTAGAGCTAGATAAACAAACAGACGAAAGGTTTTTTCCTTCACAGCTATTCTATAATTTAGCAACAAACATAGCACCTGAAGAACAAGCTACATTAAATGCTATGCTTGATCTTAGACAAAAGGTTATGGAGGAAAACAATGCTAGTAGAAACGCAAGTCTAATTATGAACGACAAAGGAACAGAATCAGATGTAATAAAAGAAAGAGATTCGTTTAAATCTTCTGTGTCGGCTGATATATTTGATGTGCTTGTAGACAATACATATGAAAATCTAGATCCAAGATACCCATATCTAAACGCTGTTCACAACTCCATAGCCACAGGTCGTATAACAAACAAGGGTACAAAGATGTACACAAAAGGATCTATAGGTTATCAATCCGCTAGTTTAGGCATGGGCTTAAAGTTTTACGAGAAAGGTTTGTTCGCGGCAGACCCATCCATAGTAGCCTCAGAAGCAATAGTTCCTGGTTACTTACAAGATCAAGGCGTTAGAGTAGGTGACTTGTTTATAGGAACAAGAGTACCAGCACACGGTAAAGTAAGTAGTGCTGTGTTTGTAGTAAAAGACTTTCATAAAAAGATAGGTGACACGCCTACTTCAAATGTTACTATACCTTCTTGGGTTAGTAAGTATTGGGGTGCTGACTTAGATGGTGATAGTATACACATGAACTTTAAGTATACACCTGAAGAGGTCAGTCAAAAGTCTTGGAGAAAATTATCCAATGATTTCTTTGATTCATATGTTAGACTTATAAGTAGATCAGAAAAAGAGGGCGAGATACAAGCTGATATAGATTTTGAAAAAGATGCAGAGGCAGCAATAGCAAAAGTATTTAAAGGTAAAAAACAAGATTCACAATTAGAACCAACAGGTGATGGACAAATGTTTGCAGACAATGTGCCTGCTAAAAATTTAGTTGGTATGATTGCTTCACTAATGAGATCATTTAATGTGTTCTCTAATAGTCAAGATGCTTTACCTTTTAAGATAACAATAAATGGAGAGTCAGGTGCGGTAACACAAGACAAGTTTTACGATGACGCATCAGCAGAAAACGGTGTAGGTAACTGGTATGGTGTTGCACAATTATTAAACATAGCTTTAGATAATGCAAAACATCAATACGCTAGTAAACTTGGTATGGATATGCAAAGCGTATTCTCTTATGTAATGCTACGTAGACTTGGGTACTCCTTAAACGACTTAGCTGTACTATACAATTCCGACATAGTTAAAAGCTACATGGACTTTAAAAGAAACAACAGTTCTGATTACGTTTCTAGGGACAGCGATATTAAAGATATGTTTATAGAAAAAGATAGTATAAACGAAAATCAATTGTTAAAGTTTGCAAAACAAGAAAAGCTAGGTAAAATAGATATAAAAAAGTTTGTAAAAGACGGAGAGATATTATTAAATCTAAATAAGATAAATACAAAAACAGAAAAACAAAAAGCAGTTTTAATGTTATACGCGCTAGATAGATATAAAAAGTTTGCAGTAGACCCAATATCTAAAGCTTTTACAGTACATCAAACTATTGAAAAGAACCCATTAGAACTAAAGAAAATAAGAGACGGCATACAGCAAGCACAAGGCGTGGTTAATATACCAATGATAGGTAAGACAGGATTTACATATACGTTTACCGATCAAACTAAAAACAATTTTATAATTGATCACGCTACAAAATTATTTGACTCTGTGTTACAAAGAGCTGAAAGAACAGACGTGCGATACTCACCGTATATGCAAAGAATACTTACTATACCTGCATCTTTAGATAGGCTAAATGACATAGGTGAATTAAAAGCAGAAGTTGTAAATCAAGTTATAGTAAATAACATAAAAGAACAATTTACATTCTTGAATGATGTAAAGTCTGAAACAGTTTTAGTGCAACAGTTCCAAGCATTAAAAGATAATAATCCTGATAATGCTTTCTTAAGAGATGTAATAGAAGTAGGAGAGCGTAAAGGTCAGAAGTACATTGTAATGAATAGAGCAAAGATTACAGAGTTTACATCTTACAAAGCTATAGAGCAGTACAAACAATCATTTGGTCAGCTGTCAGAAGCTGAACAAAATTTAGTTTTTGAAATAGAATATGCGTTTAATAGATTTGGATTGTCTGGTGGTGCCGGTAAAGCTTCTTCGTTTGTGCCTTTCTTTAGCAATGAGTATGTAGAAAAAATAAATACGGCTATGTCTGCCTTAACACAAGACAATCAAAACAAACAGCCTGATTTCACAAAAGGCCCTGTACCGCAAGAATTAGAAAACGCTATAGCAGATGTAAAAAGAAGACAGTCAGGCGTGCAAAACATGACACCAGCGCAGAAAACAAAAATGCATGCAAGAGAAAACAACAACATAGTTTTACCAAAAGCAAAAAAAATAATACCAGCAGATCAATCATACAATGGCGATTACTTAGGTGGTGATGTAGAAGCGTTATCTCTTAATGAATTTTTAAAAGATAAAGGTATAGACCCAGCCAAATTAAATGAAGAAGATCAAACGCTTAAAGAATTACAAGAACAGCATACTGCGTATTTAAATCAACTAAGAACAGTTAAAGAGTTTGAAGAAACACTTACAAGAAAACCATTAAGCGAATATACTATTGAAGGTTTGTATGATTTAGCAAGAGATTTTGGTAAGTTTCATGCTGCTGCGTCTAAAAGTATAAGATATAAAATAGAAAAAGAAATAGGGGAAAAAGCTTTTCAACAACAAGCAGAATTTTTAAGAGATGTTGGCGCAAGTAAAGGTTACACATATAACATACCTGGCGTTGATGGTACACCGCAACAAGATTTAACAAACTTCCAAGCATGGCTAGGGTCTAACAATATGACATCTAATAGACCAGAAATACAATACTTAATTAACGAGGCTAACAAACAATACAGGAAATACATGAAAAGCTTTAAAGAACACAAAAGATTGTTGGAGGAGAAAAACAGAGCGCTTGTACAATCAAAAACAAAAGGTATTGGTATTTTAGAAAGAATAAGCAGCGTGTTTGATAGGCAGGCAAGATATAGATTTATATATGGTAACATAGCTACAGTAGAAGATGGTAAGGTAAGATTGTTTACTGAACAAGAAATAGTAGAGAGAGGTGTTGATCTTACAAAAGAGGAGGAAGAATATTACATCAGATATAAAGCCTTAGGAGAAGTGTTGTTGTCAGCGCATGACGGTAAAGCTAATGTAAATGCTGGTCAGCTTGGAGTAATAGAACATATGAGTAGGAGCGGTTTGTTTGGACTTTATAGTTCAACCATAGACGCGCAAGACTACTACAGAGTTAGAGTAAAGGGAACAGACAAAGATGGCAATAGCGTAATAAAAACTTTTTACGAATGGAAATACGATGTTTACAAGGGGCGTACTGGTAAATTAACATTAGATTCTGGTAAACAAATATTTGAGTTAGACAAGTTAAGACGTAAAGCTAAACAATTAAAAAATAAAGGACAACATGAAGACGGGCAAAAAATTATGTTATCTGACATGGAGTACGATGCGCTTGTAAATAATGGAGATATGATGAGAAGATTGCTAGGCTCAAAAAACTTAACTGCTTTTGACGCGGAACTAATACAAGAATACGAAAGACGTAAAGGAGTCAAAGCACAAAACATATCTTATGATATTAACTCTGCAATGTTAGAGTTTATGAGAGGTCATATATTTTACAATGGTGACGGTCAATACAAATTAGAAGATGGTGTTATAGTTGCTAGAGAAGATAGATTTACTGGTATGGGTGATCTTTCTGTTTTAACAGATTCTATTATAGCATTTAACAAAAACTTAGATAATAAAAACGCTGTAAAGTATTTAACAGGTTGGTGGAAGGAAGGCTTTTTGACTATGGGTAAAACACAAGAAGGTGCGGTTGGTAAAACTGGAGACAAAATAATAGACGGATTTGTCAGGTTAACATCTTTAAGATTGCTTGGTTTAAACATGAGCGTAGGTATAGGTAATTTATTAGCTGGTAAGTACCAAGAACTACGTAAGCGTGGTGGTAAACAATTTATATTAGGTGAGTCAAGATACTGGAGAAATCTAAAAAAGTCAAGAGAAATATTAAAAGACAAAAGAATAGTAGAATACAGTTTTGATGAATTTATACACCTTGCAGAACAAAGCGGTCCAGCTAAAAGAATAGAAAAACTTGCGTATATATTTATGGACTATACAGAAGACTATATACAAGGCGCTGCATTTTTAGGAATGCTAACTGAACAAGAGTTTAATAACCCTGATACAATCACAGAAGAACGTGTAATGCAAATAAACAACGCAATATCTACACTGCATGGTGAGGGTTACACGGCTATTGACGCAAGTCTGTTATCTATGTATTCTTACGGTAGAGCTTTGTTGCAATTTAAAAAATGGTTTATAACATTGTTTAGAGATAGATTTGCAGCTGAAGACATAGATAGATTCGGTGATGTAAACATAGGTAGTTATAGGGCTTCTTCAGAATTTGTAACAGATATGTTTAGAAAATATTTTGCTGGTGGTATTACAAAGCAAGAAATTATGGAAATCTACAACAAGTCAAGTGATGAGCGTAAAGCGGCTATACGCGCACATGCTAGAGGTATGGGACTTGGCATAACAATACTATCGCTTATAGCTATGTTGGAAGATGATGACGATCCAGATACTGGTACAATTAGAACGCTAAAAAAGTTTTCTAATGATATATTTGTAACAACAGATGGTAGAAGGTTTATAAATTACACAATTATACCCGCTTCTTATGGAACAGCAAAGAACGCAACAAAGATGGTAGGTCAAGCTGTGTCAGGAGAAAAAACACAAAGAGACAGTGAATATTCAGAAAGAGGAGAGTCAAAAGCTTTAAAAACTTTTAAGACAGAAGTAGCTCCTCTTGCAGAGTTTAGAAAAAAAATAGCAAGACTTTCAGAAGAATAAATAATTATAATTGATTATATTTGTAAAAAATTATATATGAACGTTAACGATTTATTTAAAGCGTCTTTTGGTCAATTTGGCTCTGTATATTTGAATGGAGATGGAGCGCAATTAGATTTAGATGGGGCTACAGCAAACAGATTTGTAATTGCTATTACAATGTTAGATGTAGTAACATTTCAAGAGCTACACACTTTAGATAACTTAGTTGGTTCTATTACAACAGAAACAACACAATCACAAATAGATGATGCTTTTGGCGCTGTAACTAATGACTCTAACGATGATCAAACAGAAATAATAACAACGCATGAATTTCCAAAAGGAATAACTATATACGGAAAGTGGGATTTTGTAGAGTTAAATTCTGGTTCTTGTATTTGTTACTTAGCACCAGTAGGATATTAAAAAATAAAAATTATGAGTTTTAAAAACATTGACCACAATAAATATCGTTTAGGAGCTTTTGGCTCTACATTGTTATCAGGAACATCAGGAATAGATTTAACAGGAGCAGGCGCAAAAGTTTATGTTTGTGCTATTACAATATTAAATTCTGATGACGCTGACTCAACATTTAGTGCTATGGAATCTTTAAACGGAGAAGTGGGCTGTATAAGCAGTGTAGCTGCAGAGAATGATTTAGATGGAGCAAACGGAGTTGGGGCTGCAGGTGATGGGGTAAATTTAACCGACAGTATACTTTTTGCAGCAGGCACAACTATATACGGTAAATGGGATAAAATTACTATGGCAAGTGGGGCGTGTGTAGTTTATTTTGCTCCTAAAGGTCACTAGCATGGGTTTTATACAAAAGTTAGCTAAAAGAAATCCTAGGGTTTATAAACAAAATAATGTTGAAAAACCAAATTATGTTATAAAAGATAACACATTATACGAAAAAGCAAAAAGTAAAAAGAAAAATATTTTTTATTATATAAATCCTAAAAACTGGTAATATGTCATTAGGCCTTGGAATTGCAAATGAGTTATTAGAAACGCCAATTTCTTGGCTTCCAAACGAACAAGGTCTAGCACCAGATATGGGATTTTGGTATCAAAACGGTGTCAATGTATCATCGGCTGCCTGGTTAGATTCTTCACCTAGGGGCAATAACGCTACGCAAATTGCAACGGGAAACCAACCTACGGTAAGTGAAGGTGGATTGGATTTTAACCCTACCGTTCCTGAATTTATGGATCTAGATACAAAAATAACAATAGCTCCAGAACAAGGGTTTACACTTGCTTTTGTTATAAAATTAGACGCGTTAGTAAACAGGGTTATTCTTTCAGACGGCAATAACGAATTTATAGAAATTATGAATTCTAAAAAGTTTAGAATAAAAACAAATAATCCAAGTAACGTTACCACGGTTTTAGCAAGCACTGTTAACATATTCGCAACAGGGACAAAACAACTTATAACATTATCCAGAACTACAGAAGGAAATTTTAAATGGACGTTAAATGGAGAATTTGTAATTGTAGATATAGCAACGTCTACAAACATTACAAACCGTGGAGGTTTTGACATACAAAATTTGTGCGTAAGAAATGATAACGATAGGGCTGTTGACGGATTGTTATACGAAATAGTATTTTACAACAGAGCCTTAACAATTTCTGAATTAAATAATTTAGAAATATACTTAAAAGATAAATTTAATATATAGTGATATGAAAAAATTAATAACAGTATTTATATTTTTATTTATATCTTTAATTGCTAATAGTCAAAATGACATTAATTTATATTTAAAAAACTACAATTTAAAAGAAACACTAAAAAAACATTTAAAATTTTCTACATTTTATGCGGCTGTAAATGGAGGTACATCTGTTTCTGATTTAAAAGTTTACTCAATAACTACAGGCGCACTACAAGAAAATGTAATTACAACACCTTATGATTACTCATTGACATTGGGGGTAAGAAAAATAGCAAGATTTGGTTATGAAAATAAAGCAAACACTTTTTATGATGGAACAGAGTCTAATTATACTGACGCTGCTACTGTAGGTAAAGTGCAAGGTTTTGAATATTTGTTTGAAATAGATTACGCTAGACAACAAGGTGTAGAGTACATAGATCAACATCATTTTATTAGATACAGTTCGGATGATGATTGTGATGGTCCATTTTGTGTAGATCATTTTGCAGCAAAAGTAGAATACCTTAAAGACGGATTTGCAGATGTAGAATATTTTGAGTTGTCAGAAAGATACAGATATAAACATAATAGAGATTTAGCGTTTAGCATAGGGCTTGCGCACAGGCTAGCAGAGCCCTACGGGTACAATCCACTACAAGAATGGATCTTGGATAATGGTAATTTACATTACACTTACTTAGCTATACAAGAAGGATACACGATTGATGTAGCAAACAGTGAGTATAAAGATCCAAGTGGAAACCTGGTTGCTAATAGCTCAGAAGTATGGAAGGAAGTAGTAATTCCACAAGTTTTAGCAGATTATACAGAGCGCAAAAGATCAGAATTAGAAAAACAGATACAACATTCTATAATAATAGGTTTTGATTATTATAAATACAATAAAAATACCTGGCTTCACGCTTGGGGAAACATATTACCATGGCATTACAACGATGGAAAAAAATTTTCATATCATAATTACATAGAAGATGATCAGTGGTATGACTACACTGCAGGCTTAATATATGGCATAAAAGTAAATAAAAGCCTAGGATATTTTGTAGAAGGCAAATACAATAAGTACTGGAACAGAGAATGGTACGATTTTAAATTAGGTGTTAATTATATAATATTTTAAAAATGAAAGAAATAATTTGTAAATTTGTAAAAAAGATAACTTTTGGAAAAATTTGTTTAGACTATTGTTACCAATCTAAATGCAAAAAAAATGGCAAAAGAATTAAATGAGGAAACGTCTTTTCAAGTTAGTTTAAAAACGCTTGGAGGCATAGCTGCTTTAATAGCAACTTTAGTCGGCATGTGGTTTACATTACAGGCCGATATAGCGGAAGCAAAAGAATTGCCAGCTCCACTAGATCCAGAGGTAACAAGAATGGAGTTTGACATGAAAGATCAAATGATACGTCAAACTATTATGGACACTAAAAAAGACGTGGAGGAAATGAAAGCTACACTAGAAAAAATTGAAGACAAGTTATATAATAGATAATGAAAAAATTCATTATACTTTTTATGCTGGTAAGTGGCTGTTGTTGGGGACAGATAAAAGTAATTCAATTTAATGCCGAGTGGAATAAGGCAAACGATGTTGCCTGGGTCCATAAATTAAAAGAAGTAAAAACTATAAGCTATACAGATGTTGCTAAAAATGTATCAGCGCAAAAGAAATATAAAATAGCCTCTGTCCCTACAATAATAATATTTAAGGACGGAGAAGAGGTGGCTAGATTTCAAGCTGATCTTAGTTTTACATTAGTAGCCACAAAGGAGGAAGTGCAAGAAGAAATAAATAATCAATTAATGAGTGATTTTTAAATGAAAAAGTTATTACTATTATTATTATTACCATTTACGCTAATAGCACAAGGGCCACCTAATTGTGTGCCTACAACTATTATTATAAATTTAGATCAATATCAAGGTGAAACAGCTTGGGCTATATACGATTCAACTGGCAACATGTTAACATATGGACAAGGTTATAGTTCACAACCCGATTACGCTTCAGTAGTAGAACAAAGATGTTTGCCAGAAGGCGATTTAACTTTTGTTATATATGATAGTTACGGTGACGGGTTAAATGGTGCTTTGTGGGGCGGATTAGATGGGTCGTATTATTTAGTGCAATGTAACGACACTTTAATATATGGCACAGATGCCGCTTTTGGCTATGATACCACTCATGTTTTTGTTTCTGACGCTTGTCCTCCCGTCCTTGGGTGTATGGACCCGATGTATGTAGAGTTTAATCCTCTAGCTGATACAGATGACGGTTCATGCACAACTTTAAAAGTATTTGGTTGTACTGATTCAACTATGTACAACTACGATCCTAACGCAAACACAATGGCTTTAATACCAAATTGTGATTTTGTGTTAACGCTCTATGATTTAATAGGTGATGGCTGGGTAGGCTCTTATTTAGAAGTTACACAAGATACTAACGTATACCAGTTTTGGATTGATACAACTGCTTATACTCAAGATTTTATTATAAACTTAAAATCACCAATGCCAGTTGAGTTTAGATTTTATGTAACATCACAAGCGCAATTAACAACACCACATTGTGGTTTTAAATTAACTAATCCACTTGGCAACATTATAATAGAAGTGTTGCCGCCGTTTATACAACCTATGTATAAATATAAAGTGCCTACATATTGTGGGAATTTATGTATTGAAAAAATATTTGGCTGCATGGATAGTTTAGCTATAAACTATAGTGATACTGCTAATACTGATGACGGGTCTTGTTACTACATGCCTGGTTGTACTAATTCTAGTTTTTTAGAGTATTATACTCAAGGTTACGTAGCCGACTTTAATGATGGTTCTTGTGTAACAGAAGCTATATGGGGCTGTACTGATAGCAGTGCATTTAATTATGATAGTATAGCTAATTTGGATAATGGTGGTTGTGTCCCGGTAATATTAGGGTGTATGCAGCCTTTAGCTTTTAACTATGATGCAAATGCAAATACTGATGATGGTAGTTGTGTTCCTTATATTTACGGCTGTACAGATCCTACCATGTTTAACTTTGATGTAGATGCAAATACAGATGACGGAAGCTGTATACCTTATGTATTTGGCTGTACAGATTCTACTATGTTTAACTTTAATCCTTTGGCCAATGCAGACAATAACTCATGTGTTCCTTATATCTATGGTTGTACTGACCCTAGCATGCTTAACTATAATTCGGAAGCAAATACAGAAGATTTTAGTTGTATTGCTTATATTTATGGCTGTATGGATAGCACTGCTCTTAACTATGATTCGTTGGCTAATACTGAAAATGGCTCTTGCATTGAAATTGTGCAAGGCTGTATGGATATCAACGCTTGGAACTATAATCCAGAAGCAAACATAAATCATGGTCATGATTCGCTAGGATGTTTATACGCAGCTGAGTGGTGTATAAATGGCTCTGGTAATCCTTTCTTTTTGAATGATGAGTGTTACGCTTGGGTAATAGAAGTAGATGAATATTGTTGTGAAAACGAATGGGACACTATATGTCAGGCAACATATGAATACTGTGCAGGCACCTGGTCTGGCCCTATACAAAATAGATATGAACAAAAGAAACTGGTTGCCGTAACGGATTTATTAGGAAGACCAGTTAGCAATGTGCAAAATAAAATTGTTATCTTTATATACAGTGACGGAACAACAGAAAAAAAATTAATAAAAAAATGGCAATACTTACAGAAATAGACGGCATTCCTTTATATACTACTGTGTCAGAAGCTTTAGCTTACGCAGCAGCAAACGGTCTTTCGGGTTATCACACGCATAACTATCAAGGTCAAGTAGGGTTTATGGGGGGAGCCACTCATGGGCAAGCAGCTACGCCTTCATCAGGTTTTAATGCAAATAATCAAACTAACACCCCACCCGCAAGTAGCTCAAGTGGTTTCTCTGGCGGAGGAGGAGGTGGAGGTTACTAAAATAAAATTATGTTAGATAAAATATTTAGTGGTGGAGCCACAGAATTAGTTAAAAGTGTTGGAGGTGTGATAGACGATCTTCATACATCTAAAGAAGAAAAACTAGAAGCAGAAAGAAAAATAAATGATATGATAATGGGTTACGAAGCTGAGATGCAAAAGCAAGTAACTGAAAGATGGAAGGTTGATATGCAATCTGACAGCTGGTTATCAAAGAACATAAGACCTTTAGTTCTTATATTTTTATGCGTATCTACAGTATTATTAATATTTATTGATGCTGGAGTTATATCTTTTGAGGTAAAAGCTTCATGGGTAGATTTGCTACAGTTAGTTTTAATAACTGTAATAGGTGCATACTTTGGTGGTAGATCACTAGAAAAAGTAAAAAAATGACAGACGACTTAGATAAAAATGTAGAAGAAATTATACATGAGTCAATGACTAACTCATATATGATAATAACTAATAAACTTACATTTGAAGATCTGTTAGACTATAATGGCTGTTCTCTGCCTTTTAACCCAAAAAAAAGAATAGATAACGAGGTGATTGACAAAATAATTGATTATTTTTGTGAGTTGGAAGAATATGAAAAGTGCGGAGAGCTTAAAAAACTAAAAGATTCTAAAAAATATAAGAAAAATTTCATAAATTTGTAAAAAATAAAAAACAATGCCACAAAATTATACACTAAGCGTAAATATGAGTATGACTGCTAGTTCTGCTACAGGTTATTCGCAGTCACAATCAGGAGCGTATACATTAAATATAACAGGAGTTGATCAAATAGCAACAGGAAGAATAGATGTAGCGCATGATGGTGATTCAACTATTATGGCTGCACCAGGACACGGTAGATTCGTATATATAAAAAATTTAGATGATACTAATTTTGTAAAAATATATGATGGAGCATCTTCTGCTGCTGATTACATTGGCATATTAAAACCAGGTGAGTTTTTAATGACAATAATTAGAGGAACAGGTACAACAGTTGCAAGAGCTGATACAGCTACGGTAACAGTTGAGTACGCTGCAGTAGAAATAGATTCAAACGCATAAAAAATAAAACATGGCAACACAAGCATTAACAATAACAATATCAGGTAGTGTTTCTTTAGTAGATTCTACTGGAACAACAGTATTTTCTTATACACCTAGCTTTACTACAGATTCAACAACTGTAGATTCAGCTTTAATATCTACTGGTGAAATATTAACTAATGGTACGTCTGACACCACTATAAATTTAGCTAGTCATAATAAAGACCGATTATATGCATTTGTAAAAAATGTAGATACAGATTATCCAATAGCTGTAAAGCCAGATGGTGATGTAATAGCTGATTTAAAACCAGGAGAGTGCATGGTTTCTCCTTTAAATTTAGATGGCGCAGCAAATGACTCTTCAAATTTAGATGTTGCAGCAACAACAGCAGCTCAAAAAGTACAGTATTTATTATGTGATGGAGCTGACTTAGGCTTGTCGGATGATGATTAAAATATAAATAATGAAACTTAAAGTATTAAGATTTAGTAGCCAGGAGGACAGTACTTCTGGTTTACTTTTTTTAGATGGAGATCTAGGTCTTGAGTTTTTATGCTATACCTTAGAAGACGAAGATAGAGCTTTAAAGGTTAGAGGAGAAACAAGAGTGCCTGCTGGTACTTACGAAATTAAATTAAGAACTGAAGGAGGATTTCATGGTAGATACACAAAGAGGTTTGCTGGTATGCATAAAGGCATGTTGCATGTCATTAATGTACCGAATTTTAAATGGATACTTATACATACTGGTAATACTGATGAGCATACTGCTGGATGCTTGTTGGTTGGCGACTCGCAAGAAAACAATAAAATCATCAAAGATGGTTTCGTTGGTAAGTCAACTAATGCGTACAAGAGAATATATCCGCCTATTGCTAAAGCGTTAGAAAAGGGAGAAAAAGTAACAATAGAATATATAGATCTAGACAGTAAACGATAAGGTTATGGCTAGGTGGTACGGTTATAACATAGAGTCTTTTCAACATCTATTTAAACACAATGTAACTATAGAGGGTGGTTTCAATCTTACTGGAATTTTAGCATATGCAGGAAGTGACGGAAAATTTGTTGTTTTAGATAGCAGCGGAGTAGTTGGAACTAGAACGCTTTCAAACTTACAAACAGACTTAGGAATAGTTAGCGCTACAACTTCAGCTAGCGGGATAGTTGAGTTGGCTACAACAGCAGAAACTACCACTGGAACTGATACAGCAAGAGCTGTAACTCCTGATGGTTTAAAAGATGGTTATCAAGGTTCTGCAAATGTTACCACACTTGGAACAATAACTTCAGGCGAATGGAATGGTAGCACGATTGAAATATCTAAAGGTGGTACAGGACAAACAACAAGACAAAATGCTTTAGATGCTTTAGCAGGTGGTACAACATCTGGTAGATATTTACGAGGTGATGGTAGTAACATTATATTAGGAGCTATACAAACTGGGCACATACCTACATTAAATCAAGACACAACTGGAAATGCTGATACAGCAACAAATTTAGTTGCGTCAACCAGTACAGCCGTACAATTAGGTACTGTAGAATTAGGACATGCAAGTGATACTACGTTATCTAGAAGCGCTTCTGGAACATTAGCAGTAGAAAGTAAAAACGTTAGAACAGAAGATAAAACTATTATGATAAAGCAAGGTAGTTTTGCTTCAGGAAATAGTGGGTTTGCAACTAGTAGCGTTGTTTTCTTTCCTATGACAGGTACCGCTGAAAATACTTCTGCTAACGGTACAGCACAGCCTTTTTTAGCACCTGTAAATGGTAAATTATTAAAACTACACTTAAGGTCAAACAAAGATCATTCTCCGTCTAGCGAAACTCAAGTTTTTACATTAAGAAATTGGGATGATGATGAACAATTTACCGATGGTAATAAAACAATATTAGCACAAAAAACAGTAACTGGTGTAACTAAAAGCGCTCCAATAACAATAGATTTTACAACAGGATTAGATTCTACAGCTAACGCTGACACAAATGAATTTACAGCTGGTGAAACATTATGTATAGGTATGCAAAATGGTTTTGACACAAACGCAACAACTAAATATTATTTTACTGCTGTGTTTGAATTTGATTTTAGTTCTTATTAAAAAAATAAATTATGCCAATAATAAAAGATAAATACAAAAGTAAGGGTGATAACATTAGGTCTACATATGTTAATAGAAAAGAAAATAGATCTATACAAGAACCTGCTCCTACAGGGTTAACCAACCAACAAAGGGACCAAATAGCAGCAGATGATTTTAGGAAGAAATCTAAAGAGTCTTCAAGAACAGGTGCGACTTTAGAGACGGCTTCAAGTGATAATATTATTACTAGCAAAGTTGCAGGATATATAATAAATCAAGCATCTAAGGTGCAAAAATTATTTACCTTACAGAACGGATCTACTTTAAACAACATAATTATTCAAAATGTTCATACGTCAGCCGCTAATATCAGTGTGTATTGGAGTCATGGGGATCAAAGCAACGCTATATTTAGTGTAAGCTCAGATTCTGCAACAGCACAAAATGTAACAATACATAAACTTTTTATGGAGAGTTTTACTGCAAACGCAACTATATCTTTAGCGGAATTGGTAAACACTACTTTTCGTAATGTTACAAGTGAAGTGCATTTTTACGCTTTATCTTCAGTAGCAAACGTAAATATAACTGTTAGTGTAACTGATGGATAAACCTACAAATCGTTATAAAGTTCCTATTTGGTTAAGTAATTGGACTTTTAAAGATAATAAAAATAAAATTTATAAGTTAGAAAATCAAGTAATAAAAGGTTACGACAAGGGATCTATATTTACAAATAAAAAAATTGTTGATAAGCTTGTTAATAAATTAATAGGAAGTAGATCAAAACGCAAACTTGTTCCCGTAAATTTAACACTAATAAGTCAACACGGTTATGGTGTTGAAGAAAATTAAAAAAATTAACATGACTTTAAACGATAAAATACGGGAGTATTTATTAAAAAATCCAAATTTAATGCGTAGTAAATACGCTGATACAGCAAAAAAATTTGGAACTAATTATGAACAGATAAGATTGGTAGCAAGAAGGTTAAGAGCTCAAAATCCAGACGTAGAACCAAAAGAAAAAGAAGTAATAAATTTTCAAGAAACAAAATCTAACGCAATATTAACAGCAGAAAATTGTACAAGAGTAAAATCATTAGAAGACTTATTGGCTGCATGTGAGGTAGACTTAGATTTGTGGGATGTAGATAAATACGATATAGGTACATATGAGGTAACAGGTTTTGACAATGACCGTAACCCTGTAACAGTTACTATGTATAGAACAAAAGCTTGGTTGAAAAAAATAAAACCACAGCTTGATATAAAAAAAATAAAACAAGAACTTATAGAAGATTTACGAAACTTATCACCTAGTGTAGCAAAAAAACAAAGAAAAAGACCAGAAGATAGAAACAATCTGCATTTATTAGAAATTTCTGCTTTTGATTTGCATTTAGGTAAAATAGGTATAAAGGGTGACGAATACAGTCTTAAAATAGCGGAGAAACGTCTTTTAAGCGCCATAGAGCATCTTTTATATAGAGCTAAGGGCTTCTATATAGATAAGATACTTTTTATTGTAGGACAAGACTTATTAAATTCAGACGGTGATTGGCCAATTCCAGCTACAACTAGAGGAACTCCACAATTTAACAGCGATTATCATATAGATATGTATAGATGTGCAAGAAAACTTATGATAAAAGCAATTAACATTTTATCCGAAGTAGCTGATGTGCACGTTATGGTTATACCAGGTAATCACGATAGAGAATCAGTTATGCATTTAGGTGATACGTTAGAATTGTATTATGAAAATAATAAAAATGTTAAAATAGATAATAGTGATTGTCTAATGAAGGCTTTACCATACGGAAACAATTTAATTATATCAGATCATGGTGATGGCCCAAAAACTAATGATCTACCAGGTATTATAGCGCAAAGATTTAAAAATTTATGGAGTAATACTGTTTATGTAGAAGTTCACAGGGGTCATTATCATACAAATAAAGCTATGAAGCTGCAAGCCATAGAAGAGTTAAACGGTATTACGGTGCGAAATTTATCTTCTATGTCGGCTACAGATTACTGGCATGATAGCAAAGGTTTTATTGGAAACATAAAAAAGGCACAGGCCTTTATATATAGTAGAAGAAATGGGTTACAAGGTATACTAAATTACAACGTTAGCGTGTAAGTTATTATTTATACCAAACCTTATATACTTTTATTTTATCATAAATGATACAAGCGAGTTCTTGTTTTTTTATTTCCTTTTCCTGTCTCTGACTTTTGCTCATGTATTTTGGATTCTTGCTGTTTAATTTTCTTTTTTTCGGCATATTTTTCTAAATTTTTTTTTAACTTTTTATTTGGATCTTTAAATATTTTCATACTTTATTATTTAATTTTATTTGTAAATATACTAATAACATTAGTAATATTGTAACTGCTATTATATTCATTTTTTTATTTTATCTAATTCAAATTCTAAATGTGCTATTGCTTTTTTTATACAGTCTACAGGGGTATTATGTTTTCTGTAGGCTCTTAATAAATAAGTTACAGCTGTACCTATATTGTAAGTTAAATCAAAGTCCTCTACTACTTTGCGAGCTTCGTATTTGTATTTTTTTCCTATGTAGTAGGAAGGTATTCTTTTATCTACTGTAACGTCTGTTACATACCCGTTTCTTCCTACTTCATAGTAATGTTCGCTGTGTTTTGTCATTAGTCTAGTTTTGTTTTATAATGGTCAATTATTTTATTCATTTGTCTTTTGTAAAATAAATCAAAATCTACATATTCCATTTCGCCCGTATCGCCATTTAGGGTTTTTGGTTGTGTTTTTTCCCATAGTTTATAAAGCACACCTCTCATTCTTTGGCTTGGTGTTTTTTCATTAAACTCTGAGTTGCTTGTTACTTTTTCTACTGCATCTATTTGATCTTGATTAATATGGTTAGCTGATATTAATACATAACCAGGTTTTCTAATTAATCTAAAAAGATTAACCATAGTTTCTTGCGCTAACTCAGGAGTACCTACGTAAATCCGTAGGCTCCCGTCAGCCAGGGTGCTAACTTTGTCAATTCCACCCTCAAATACTACTGAATGTTTCATAATATGTCTTCTGTCATTATGTGAATAGTTCGTGTTGATTTTTTATCTAGGTAATCATACCCTTGACCAGGCCAATAATTATTATCTAAACAATATTTATATATTTCTAAATCATTGTTATACAATTCTCTACCCTTGTCAATAAGATCATCACCTAACTGTACAATGCTTATATTGTATGGTTTTGTTTTCTCTATAGCAACTATGTAATATTCGTCAGCCTTAACTGCATCCATATAAAAAGCTGCCTGCTTATGATAATTAAATTTTTTAATAGATTTGGCAAACCCATAGTATGACGTATCTTTAGTAGTTTTTAAATCCACTATAATATTTCTTTCTTTATTAAATACGTCTAACATACCTTTGCAATTTACATTATATTCTTCATTGTTCCAAACAACTATGTGTTCTTTTAAGCCGTTTGATAATAATTGTGCAGCATCTTTATCTTGAAATAATTTGTTTGTCATATCATGTATAATGTTATGATCTTCTTGCAACAATACAGTTTTAAACATATGTTTGTTGGTAAATGCCTCAAAATCTTCTTTACCTTTCTTGGTTCTTTTGTCAAATTTAGGCATAACTACGTAATGTTTATTGTATTCTTCAGGCTGTAAAACCTTCATGTGTAATGCAGATCCAAATTTCATAGCAGAAGAAGCTGGCTGCGGATTCTCTATCATGTGTTTAAAATACTCAGGAGATTTGCCTGTAAGGTTATTCAGCATACTATTTGTTACATACTCTGTATCAATATAATAGCTGTCGTGGTCTAAATTATGATTAGTTATTAATTTCATTTATTTATTTTAAATACATTAAGACCCTACCGAAGTAGGGCCCTAATGAATCAAAACAAAAACCATGTGAACATGGATAAGAAAGCACTACAAAAATAGTAAATATATTCTTAGCCCCCTATTCTTTCTCTTCTTTGTTTTGAACTTTTTGTTTTTCTTTTAGCCTTTCCTGTATGTCTTGCTCTAATTTATCATCTATTTCTTTCATTCTTTCTAAAATTTTATCAGCCTCTGGTATCTGCATACAGTATTCTTCTAAGCTGTTTCTAAAGCTGTCTACCTCTTTTTTTGTAAATTTACCCTCTGAAGTATAGTCTTTGTGTACCCAAGTCAACAAAGCCACTTCATGCGATCTTAATGCTTCTGACATAGACTTTAAAGTTTCGTTAACTTTTTCTTCTACTTTAAACTTTTCTCCTGTAATAGTTATTTCAATTTTTTTACTCTTTTTCATCTAATTCTTTTTTTAATTGTTTGATTTTTAATTTTAATTTATCATTATTGTCTAGCAGAATATCTACTAGTTGTTTGTTTCTTTCTATTTCTGACAGTATAGGTGTTTTAAAATATTCTACTAAATTTTCTTTATGATTTAACAGCGCTTCTTCTGCTAGTTCACAATGCATTCTTATGTGTGGATACACTTTTATAAAGTCTTCAATAGTTTTGACTGCATGAATTACAGTAGCGTGATTTTTATTTAAAGACTCTGCTATTGTATGCAAAGTCATGCCTACTGATTTTCTTAAAACGTACATAATAGACATTCTTTTTTCTACTAAATCTCTTTTTCTAGATTTAGAGTATAATTGCTCTATAGTCATTTCAACTTTTTCGCAATATTCTTCAAAATAATCTTTTAAAAAAACATTTTTTGTCATAACACTTCTATTTTTACACCAGCTTTGTTTTTGTCTACTGAGTATACACCAAAGCTAGGTATTATATTTTCACAATTATCATTTTCTACGTAACCATATTGCTCCATTAAATCCTGTATTGTTTGACAAGGGTTAATGTAATCAAATTTACGTCTTGTGTCTCTAATAAATGTAAATTTTATATTGTAAGGTTTTTGTTTATCTTTTATCAATTCTAAAAATTTTTGTTTGTTTTTGATCCAATCTGCTTTCGTTTCTTTTATGTAATTTCTAACTGTTTTAGAATGTACTAAATATTTACCTGTCCATTGCTTACTATTTTTGCTAGACGGTACATTCTTTGGTATAAAAATTGCACACATCTGGCAAATATAGTAAAATTTTAATTTATTTAGAACGGCATATCATCATCAGTATCTTGCACCACTGCCTTTGCTCTGCCCCATGATGCATGTCTATTGCTAAATTCAGCCATATCTTCTTCGCTTAATGTTTTATTCATCTCATTATTGTAGGTACATTTACCTCCTACTTTAGAAGACCATCTATATTTTACAGCTGTCCTTATAACAGGTTCTTCTGTTTCCTTATTAATACCTATGTATTCTTCTGATATAAAAGCTATCATTAAGTCTTGATGTATAGCTGCGTTCATAGCAGTGCTATCATCACTAAAGTCTTTTACACCTGCATTAATAAGAAAGTCTTTAATTTGTTTAGTTTTCCATTCTTTTGTAGATGGCTTGTCAGATTCTTTTACAACCCAAAATCTACACCTACCTATTTTTCCATTTGTACTCTTTACAGTGTATTGTATAAATGGTGATCCGTTATAATTTTCAAGATTGTCTGATGTTGTTAATCCTGTTATTTTACAATGATGCGCTCCAGGCTCAATGTATTCTACTTTTTCACCTTGCGCTTTTGTACTTGTTGTTGTGTTTAAATTAAAAGGTAGTGCCATATTTATTCGTTTATAATTTTATTTATTTGGTTTAATTTTTCTCTAGCTTCAATTATTTGTAATTTGTAAAGCTCATTATTTTTTCTTAATCTTTCGTTTTCTTTTCTATACTCCTGTAGTTTTTCTACAAGCTCTTCAGTTGTAGGCTTTAACGGAGTATTTATACTATTTTTTGGTATGTATGTTTCCATTATTTATTATTTTTAATTTTCCAATTTATGTATTTAGTTAGCGTGTCGCCATCAAATATAATTTTATCTTTTTCTGGAGCATAAGGATAGTCTTTACCTTTCCATTGTTTTGTAGTTAAAGTTTGTATTGGTAGTCTATATAAGAATCTGCCTATACCCCACGATACACATGCACGCTTAAATGCATCTGATACGTGACCTTTATCTTTTTCTACATTAGATTCTGATCCTGTGTCTGATTTCCATACCCAATTATATTCTTGTGTGCTAATATCATTACAAAGAATACCTACTTTACAGAATAATAATCCATTCTCTTCGTAAAATATACTTTGCCAGTTTTCTGGGCCACATACTTCATCTAGTAAGTCTTGGCAATCTCTAGCGTCTATATACGCCACACATGTAGTTTTTCCATACTTAGTGGATTGTACACGCCACTTATACGGTAGTTCTTTCTTTAGATCGTTTAAATTCATTTTTGTTTTCTTTATTTTGTTTTTTAATCTTTCTTATAGCTGCAGCTGCAACTACAAATTTTACAAAACGCCTTATCATTACATTTTTACCTCTAAGCAGCAGTATAACCGCTACCTCTTTAAAGGTAAGAATTAGCACTTCTTTGACAAGTTTTTTGTTAATGCCTAGATCGTAAGCAATCTCATTAATTATAGATTTAAACTTAGATTTTTGCTTATCTTTCCTATTCATTATTAAGCAAATATACTATTTTTTATTTATCATTAAAAATTTGAACAGCTAAATAGATAGGAAAAATAATAAGTGCAGCAATAAACAAACTAAGCATTATGCGCCACGTAAAATATATGAAGGATGCAAAAATAAATAAAACTGTTATTGGATATTTTTCAATAATTTTATGCATTTTCATAGTCTATAAATTTTGTTATTTCACTTTTAAATTTTAAAGTAATTTCACCTACACCTATATTTCTACCTTTTGCAAAAATTATATTAGCAGTGCCTTTACTTTCTTTGCCGTCATCGTTATATTCTATACCGTAGTATTCAGGGCGATATATAAGCATAACCACATCTGCAGCTTGTTCTATTTCGCCTGATTCTCTTAGATCGGCTAATGTAGGCTTGCTATTGTTACGCATTCCTACACCTCTGTTTAACTGGCTAAGCGCAATAACAGTAATGTTAAGTTCTTTCGCTAAATTTTTTAATGTTCTAGCTACTTTACTAACTTCCTGCTCACGACTACCAGCTTTGTTTTTTGAACTAACTAATTGTAAATAATCTATCATGACTAATTTTACTTTTTTTGTTTTGACATATTCTTTAATTCTGTGTACTAAATATGATAATGATGTTAAATTACCCTCGTCTATATTTAATGGTAAATTTTCTATATTACCTATAGCTTCATGTATTTTTTCTAATTCATTAATATTTAAAGTACCATTTGTTATGTATTTATTATTTATTTCTGACTCCATTGAAGCCAGTCTTCTTACTAACTGTAATGCGCTCATTTCGTACGAAAATATTACTGTTGGTGTATCTGTATATTTTGCTGCATTATATGCTAAAGCTAAAGCAAAGCTAGTTTTACCCATAGATGATGCGCCACCGACTATAATTAAATCAGTTTCTTGCCAACCACCAGTAAATCTATCAATGTCTTTATAGCCAGAAGCTATACCTAATAAACCATCAGTATTCATACGCACTTCTACATCTTTTAAAAAGTTTTGTATTTGTGTTTTGATGTCTACTAATTGTTCTGGTTGCCCTATTTGCAATTTAGACATTTCATCCGTCAATTTACCTACGATAAGCTCAAGCTCTTCATGATTACTTAATTGATTATGCACATCATGCACAATACCCGACAAAGTTCTTTTTTGAAAATCTTCCGTTAGCACACCTATACAGGTGATAGCTTCTGTAAAATCATACGCTCTGTCTGTCATTAATGAAAGCTCTAAAACTATGTTTTCCCCTTTTATTAATTTAGAAACAGTTATAACATCTATGGTTTTGTTCTGTTCGTGTAGACTTATAAGAGCATGAAAGGTTGATCTATGCATATCATGTTCAAATAAGTCTACATGTAATAGTTTGTAAAACTTGTCAATTAATTTAGGATTTACAATTAATTTACCAAGAAGAGTTTGTGCTATATCATAGTTGGTCATTTTGATTTTTGTTTGAAGCGACAAATATATAATTATTTACGAAATATGCGTCTTTCGTCCTCCATCATTTCTAAATAATTTTCTTTACGTATTGCTATGTATTCGTAGTCTTCTATAATATCACAGTCATCACCGCAGTCTGCACACCATGTAACGTTATCTTCGTCTTCGTCATAATGTGTACCGCAGCATGATGATACCATGTCGTATCCGCAACCATCATCTACTGGATTGCTTAGTTTCCATTGATCGTATGTCATTTTATTATAATTTCATTATTAGTTAACATCCATTGACAATGTGTAGGGCTGTGACCCATTTCTCTTAATAAGTCATCTACCTCATCATCATTTATTCTTTCATCTATTGTATAGATGTAAGTAATGTCTTTGAAAAAATTTAATACTATTAGTTTCATACTTGTGCTTCTGCTAATGCAAGCATATATTCAGGCGAACCATCAAATATAATATTTTTTGCCCAAACATCATACGCACGAATACGAACTTTTCCGTCTTTTTCATAAATAGTGTAAGTGTATTCTTCGCCACAATTTGAATCGTTTGGTTCGTGTATGTATATATTACCGATACCATCTTTAAAATGTGCAATTAGTTGCGCTGCCAAACATCCCATACCATTCGCAGAGCGTTTAGGAGTATCATGATTGTAACCATTAACAACATTAAAGTCTTGCAAAAACTCAGCAAGCTCTGCACCATGACCACTAAGATAGCCATCATACTGACGATACATACAAAGTATGTTTTGTTTTGTTTCATGTACCTCATTATTATTTTCTTCATCAGCTATTGCAGTTTGATGTGTTTCTTCTATGTAAGTTAAGCTTCTTGTTCCCATAATTATTTTGATTTTATTGTTATTATTTATTTTGACTATGTATGTCTAGAACTTCCATAATTTTTTCTTTTTCTTTTCCTCCACTATCTATTATTAAAGTTATTAAATATTCTAATTCATTTACTGGACTGTCACAATCTTGTAAATACCACTCTATATAATTTTTTATTTTAGTCTTTAAATCTATTTTTTGCATAGTTAATGTTTTATTAGTCCTACTTTATTATTTTTATTAAACCATTTTGTAGCATACAGGTCTATTTGTGATGCATTGATATAATTATTATCTAGTAGTTCTTGATAATTATCAAATATTTTTGTATGTCTATCTATTTTTCTGTTAATCAGGTGTTTTTGTTTACCGCTATCAGAAAATATAATGTCATAATTATCTGGTAGTTTTGCTTCTTTTAGCATTTTTACGCAATTAGTGTAACTGTAGAACTTAACTGCGTGATGCATTACTGCAAGATCTATCCATTTATGTAAATATTTAGGTGAATAGTAGTCGCCAGAGTCATGTACACGTACAAAATCTGGTTGTTTTTTTAGAATTTCCTTGGACATAGCTTCTACAAATTGATCTGTAAGTGTAAGCTGGTAACGTTTTTCAAAGGCAGGCTGCACATTACTCCATATGTATGCGCCTTTCTTTGCGTAACAAAACTTTACGCACTCGTCAGCAAAAGGACAAGTTAGTTTACCACTAGCAGATTTGTACGCAGGTATACCAAAGTTGTATACTTTAACACCAAGTTCTTTGGATGTTTTTTTAAGCTTGCTATTCTGTGTTAGTAAGTTCATGTATTTCCCAATTATCGTTAGACACATCCATTTGTTCTAATTCTTTTTCTGCTATAAG
>Ga0208159_1000100_pt1 | contig 32993 bp, 53 predicted proteins | sample 9_EtaG_FD_184082 | JGI IMG/M metagenome (GOLD analysis project Ga0208159, IMG submission 184082) | Marine viral communities from the Subarctic Pacific Ocean - 9_ETSP_OMZ_AT15188 metaG (SPAdes) (version 2) | ecosystem: Environmental > Aquatic > Marine > Oceanic | place: Pacific Ocean | collected... | reverse complement strand
TCCTATTTCTGTCTTTTCAGATAGAGAAGGCATTACCTACAAATACATTCACCGTTACAAAATTCACACATTATGGTTTCTCTGGAAATACCACATCATCTGGATTAGATGTAGATGTAGGTAAATCTCTTAATTGTTGTCTATAGTTACTCATCTCAGTTGTCATAGTGACATCTGATAGAGCATAATAATCTGTTTCTGCTAGAAGTTTGTTTCTTCTTTCTCTGATATAAAACCACTTTTGTTGGTCAGTTTTATTATCTACATTGTTAGGAACATCATAAGAAGAACCATTCCAAACATCATTTATATTTCCTGTATGGTCAGTAGCAATAACTTGTCCTTCTTGAGCTAAAAAACTTGGGATATTATTAATATCAGCTACCTCGCAGATATTTTCTACGACATTACTTGTTGAATTTAAAATACATACTTTAGCCATTATGCGTACTCCTCTATAACCACTACACCAGCACCACCAGCGCCACCATTTCTGTTTGAACCATTATTATTTTTTACAGCAGCACCGCCACCACCACCGCCAAAAGTACCAGCATTTCCAGCAGTAGCATAAGATGAAGATATGTCATTTGCGATTGGCTGTCCTCCTCTGCCAAAATAACTTCTACCTCCCGCTCCGCTTATATCAAAAGTGCTAGAACTATTATTTTTTCTAAAAGCATGTCTGCCAAAATCCCCAAAATGATTGTAGTCGCCATTTCCTGTGCTTGTGTGTTGTTCTTCACTATGCATTGAATAACCGTCAGTCTTACAGGCTTTACCGCCATAACCACCAGTTCCTGTTATAGTAGCACCAGTTCCCGCTGGATTGAAACTTGTATCTCCACCATTACCACCATCATTTTGACTTACAGAACCACCAGAACCAATACTTATTGATGCGTCTGCTCCTAATTCTGTGGCTGTAAAAACTTTAACTGCGGTGTTTCCACCATTCCCACCAGCAGCAAGAAATCTATCAGAACTGTTAGGAACAACACCACCGCCACCACCGCCACCGCCTGTAGCATAAACTCTAACAAACTTAGTTCCAGAAGTCGGAGTATAAGTTCCAGAAGAAGTAACCACTACTATATCAACATCAGAAACACCAGCTGGTACATTGGTTAATGCAGAACCATCACCACTAAAAGCAGTAGCAGTTGCAGTTCCTGTAATTGTAACACCACCAGATGTGGTTTCTATTTTTTTGGAGTTATTGTGATAAAGTTCACAAGCACCATCTTCAACAAACTTTGCAATAAATTTTGAATTGCTTTCATCTTTTATTTGAACAGCATTGTTACCTAATATAAATAAACCACCAGTATCATTCTGTATGTAACTGTCGTTTCCATCATGATAAAATTCTAGGTCAGTTCCTGTACCAAGTTTTATCTTATCGCTATCAGCCATAAGAATATCATGACCATTAGAAGCTAAATCACCACCTAACTGTGGTGAGGTATCATTAACTACATCACTAGCGGGTACATTATCTAACGCACTAGATTTAACATCACCATTAGCATCTAATAAATCGGATAGGTTTCTTGTTTTACTCACTTGGTTGCTCCTCTGTTACTTCTGGTTCTGGTGGTGCTACATATTCAGCGATTGTGCCGAACTCACCATCTACACATCTTTGATATAAATCTCTGCCATGAGCTTCAATATCTTCTGGATTAGCAGCAAAAGGAAGATAACCTTCTTCTTCCAGATGTTCCCATTTAGCTTCTACTTCGATTAAAGTATTTTGTGCATTAGCCCATTTAGGATTTTTTGCGTCTATCAATATACAAGTAAATTCTGTCATTATGAAATCCTCAAGACTACAGTAAGTCTTTCTATATCACCGTCAGATGTATGAGTTTTACCCATTATTCTATAAGTTCCTGAAGGTATATTTTGATTGTTTTTACCACCATATTTAAAATCATCATTGTTTCCAGAAAATGTATTATCTGGGTTTTTAGTAGAGTTAATTCTTGCAAATAAATAACCCCCTACTGCACCACAAAGTGGACTAGCTACTCCTGTTAAAATCTGAGAGTTAGTTGGAGCGGGAACATTTTGCAATGAGCCACCACTAGCAACAGTTGTTCCGTTAGATATAAAAGCCATTATTTTATCTCCGTTAAATTAAATTTATATTTCTTGCCATTTTTATTATTGATGAGATACAAGTTCTCCTCACCCTCTTGGAAAGTCCAAGAACCTTTTGTTCCGTCTATATCGTTTCCTTTGTCTAAACCTTCGTTGCTCATGTGGAAGTCAGAGGTATAGATGTTTCTCCATACGAGAGATGATGAACCTAAGTCGTAGGTGTTTGTAGTTGCGGGAACTATATGACCAGAATTATCTACAGTGAATCTATGTGAACCATTTGTAGAAAACTGCATTTTGTCTTGAGCAATATCATAACTTATTTTGCCTGCATCAGCATCTGTGCTATCCCCCATGTAAATATGAGTATTTCGATTTGAACCACTAGAGTATAAAGCTAGAACAGGGTCACTACTTGTTACAGTTACACCAGTAGATGTGGTTTCAAATTTCTTAACATTATTATGATAAAGTTCTACTGCTCCGTCAGTTATAAATTTAGCTTTTACTTCATTACCTGCTTCATTTAAAATTTCAAAGTTAGCATTATTTTGAACATACAAATCTCCGCCACCTTCTTCAGCAATAATAGAATTTGTGCCGTCATGGAAAATTGACATATCTCCACCAGTTCCAAATTGAATTTTTTTACTATCAGGTAATTTTAAATTAGTTCCGTCAAAGGTTAAGTTGGCTTCACCCTCTAAGGTATTAGCAGTACCACTGCCTGTAATTAATCTATTGTTAGCATTGTTATTGATTGTGGTAGAGGTAACAGTAGCAAAGGTATTATCACCTCTTAGAAATGTGGTTGCATCTTTTGTACCAGAAGTTCCTAGTCTTGCTATTGGTACAATACCATCATTAAGATTGTTGGCATTTAGTTCTGCGACTGTAAATGATTTAAAGGCATAAACAGTTAATAAATCTCCTGTTGCTGCACCACTACCTAATACAATAGATGTGCCTGATGTAGCTGTAAAATCACCAGAGTCTAGTAAGACACCATTTAAAGAAACTTGTAAATTACCTACACTATAAGAAAGAGTTGCTGAGTTATCATCACTACCACTAAAAGTAGTTTGGTTAGAGGTTGCTGTATATTCATAAATTATTAAAGATGCAGTACCAGCAGATGATGCAGCAATCCAGTTTGCACCATCATATACACGCATTTCATTAGCAGTTGAATTAAAGTATAAAGCACCAGATACTAAAGCATTACCATCATTATCTGTAGTAGGATTGGAAGTCTTACTTCCTAAGTATTTATCATCAAAATCATCAAATGAGTTTGCAGCTGCGGCAGCTGAATTTGCGGCTGCGGTAGCTGAATTACCAGCATTAGTAGCAGATGTCGAAGCTGATGTAGCAGATGTAGCTGCGTTTGTTGCTGATGTAGCGGCTTCACTTGCCTTTGTAGTAGCTGTAGTTGCCTGTGTAGTTGCTGTCGTAGCTGATGTAGCAGCCTCAGTAGCTTTGGTTGTAGCAGTTGTAGCTTGAGTTGTAGCTGTACTTGCAGAAGTAGCAGCATTACTTGCAGAGGTTGAGGCTTCACTTGCTTTGGTCGTTGCTGTCGTAGCAGAACTTGCAGCAGAGGTTGCGGATGATGCTGCGTTAGTTGCACTTGTACTTGCTTCACTAGCCTTAGTAGTTGCAGTTGTGGCAGAACCACTAGCACTAGTAGCCGAACTAGCAGCTGCTGTTGCAGAACTGGCTGCATTAGTAGCAGAAGTTGCAGCTTCTCCAGCTTTGGTAGTTGCTGTAGTTGCGTGTCCAGATGCAGTAGTTGCACTTGATGCGGCAGCTGTAGCTGAACTAGCAGCATTTGTAGCTGAAGTAGTAGCTGATGCTGCATCTACTATTAAATCATATTTAGCACTATTAGCATTGGTAGTTAATGGTTGGCTACCAGTTGATGTATGTGCAGTATTAACAATAAATATATTGTTTGTAGATGTATCTTTAACTAAATCTCTTTCTACATATGCAGTACTGGCTGACCAGTTACCTTTAAATGTGCCTATCTCTTGTGAAAATTCTAATCCATTTCCAGCACTATTTACAGTTAATAGTTTGTTTGCTACTAACTCTGGAAATGTTAAATTAAATGCAGTTGATGTAGATGATTTAGCTTGTGGAGAAAATTTATTATCTCTTTCATTTTGCTGGATCATAGCAACAATTTTGTCTAACTCAGTATTAAGTGTTTCTATAGGAAAGTTACCAGATACTGGGAAATCTGATGTTCTTGATACAGCTAAGTTTCTAAGGATAGTATATTTATCATTAACAGTAGCACCAGCACCGAGGGTAATAGATCCACCTCCTGATACACCAGCACCAGTAACGGAATATTGTGTAGCACTAGAAGGACTAGATGCAAGTGTTAATGTAGTATCTACACCACCAGATACAGATGTTTTAATGACTGTTAAATCAGCATCAGCAAAAAACTCAAATGGTACAGTAAATGAGGTTTGCCCAGCAGTTGCTGTATATTGTATTCTAGGTGATGTATCTGATATTGCTAATGCCATGATTTACTAATATAATCCTTTCTCTAGTTTATCAAATAAAAAATCTGCGTACCAAACATTGTTATAGGGTATTGCCCTTCTTATTCTTCTGGCAGTATGATGTGTATGTCTGCCTCTACCCCAGTCATATATTATTTCCATAATGTTTCCAATACTTGATCCTGTAGGTGTTATAGAACCCATTTTTCTTTTTAATGATGTACCATAAGGTCTTTGTATACCTAATAACAGAGGTCTAATACCTACTTTATTGTCTGATAATGCCATCATAATTCTATCTATATCAGTAAATATACCACCAATACCTCCTCTTTCTGCACCATCTAATACCTTTTCTGATAATGTTTTATTATCATAAGGTGCTCCAGTTTGCTTAGATCTAATTGCATCTATCATCATACCCAATAAGGTTAATGCAGCTAATGATTGTATAAATCTACCATCTTGTGCTTGTAATCCTCTTAATAACACTCTCCTGGTATAAGACATACCAAATTTTTTATATTGAAATATCAATGATCCACCTAAAGTATTAGCTATAAGCGGAGCATCAGCAAGTGAAGGTGTAACTATTATATTATCTACTTCTTGATATAAAGCTGCTCTAAATTTCATAGCAGCATCTAAATCATCAACACTATTAATCCATAGGTCAGTATTAGGAAACTTTAATAAATCATGGTCTTTTGTTAATGGACCACTACTTGTACCTTTACCATTACCATATTTTTGATACAACTCATTTACTTTAATTATTGATGCCATTTCTTTTTTTGTGGCACTACCAAAACCTAATGATGCTACATATTCTCTTTCCCAGTTTTTAACACTTTTACCTTTTGCTAATCTCTCAATAATATCTAGTAGTTTAGTTTGTGCCATAATTGTTGATGCAGTTTTAACAACAACATTCCAAGGATTTTGCATATTTCCATATTGAAACATAACTTGATTTGCTTCTTGGAATAATTTTTCAGCACCAGTAAAACTAGAATGTAGGAAATCATTACCTGATATAATGTTAGCTCTAGACCAAGCAATAGTTGTATCCCACATTTGACCAGCTAATCTTCCTTCTTTTAATCCAGCTTTAAATATTGATTTACCATTACCATTACTAAATGCTTGAATTAATTTTCTACTTGTATTTAACAAACCATCTACAGTTAAAACTCTACCTATATCTGCTACTTGTGAAAATCCAGTTAGCATAGTTAAGTTATTAAATACTTTCATCATAGTAACACCTTTAAAAAAATAACTATTAGGATTATCAGGTATACCATATTTATTTTTAACTAGTTCTCTTAAATGTTCTGCTTTTATAATTTCATCATTAAATTTATCTAATTGTGATTTATTTGGATTAGGTGTTTTTCTAAAAAATTCATCATACATTTGTTGTAATCCTGGTGCATATCCTGTTTTACCATCTTCATAAAACCATCCAAAAGCATAAGGATCTCCATACTTTTTTGCTACAGCTATGTCTGGACCTACAGATCTGAAATATAAAGACATATTCATTTCCATGTTATCTTCTATAAAACCAGCTTTAGCTAATGCTTTATAGTCAATACCTTTCAAATATCTTTGTTTTAAATGTTTTGAGTGATAGCTATTTTTTAATTTATATACATTTGTAGGTGCAATATTTCTTGGTACTTTAGGAAAACTATTTGGTGCATAGTTTTTAAAACCATTGATGATGTCATCTATATCTTCAGGATCAAATTTAGGTTTACCTTTTACTTTTATATCTGCAAGTAATCTTCTCATTAAAGGTTCAAACTCAGCAAATCTTAAAGCTATTTGATCATGTTTATAATTTATGTTTACATAATTTTGTATCTTAGAAAAATTAGCTAGTTCTACATCTAAGTTTGCATTTTTTAAAAACTTTTCTGCTTCTGCTAATGTCCAGGTTTCTCCAGTTTCTCTAATAGTTCTGCTTTTTACTTTTGAGTTTCTCATACTATCAACTAAACCTTGTGCAAAATCTTGTCTTTTTATTGGCTCTAGCATATATAAAGCAAGGTTGTTTATTTCTCTTGCAAATACATCATAAAAATTAGAACTAATATATTCTGCATATGCAGCTATCTCTGAAACTTCATGTTTCTTTCCATTTAACATAGCATAAAATGTTTCTTTAAATACATCTTCTGGTGTCATGTATTTACTAAATTTCATACCTACTTTTGTTTTTGGTTTTACTTTGTCTTTAGATATTCTTTGTATAATTTTAGCTGTTGTTCTATATCCTTCTTCTATAGCATCTGCTAGTTTTGGAAGGTGTTCCATATTTCTAACTGTTTCTGCTGATAATGGTGTACCATAATGTTTTTTTGTAAACTCAAAATACAACGGACTAGTTACCATATTAATAGCATATTCTTTGCTACTCTTACTTCCTGTATTTACAAAATAATCTAATGGGGATAGAAACGATAATCTTTCTACACCTAGTCCAGTTTTTTTATATCTAAAATCATCCCAATTTAATTGTTTAGTTAATTCATTATTATAGTTTGCATAGTTTCTACCTTCTCTTTCTATGATTCTATAATCATCTAACATAGTAGAACCTTTATGAACTATACCTTTTCTATTATCTAATATTTGATCATATGCTATTTTGTTTATTCTGTTTTCATAAGCAGCTTTAGTTTCTTTAGGATATTGTTTAAATACTTTATGAGCAAACTCATGCCTCATTACAAAACTTACAAACTCATCTATATTTTTAAAATCTGATTTTTTAAAACCTTGTACTATTCCATCAGCCATTTTAACATTTTTGAAAGGTCTCCCTTGCTTGTACATATCTTTAATGCCATCTATATCTAGAATAATAGTATCTGTTTGTTTATTATAAAATGCTGGTACATACTTTCCATCTGGTCTTGTTTTTCCTACTCCTTGACCAATGACAATATTTAGATTTGGGTATTCATTTTTCATTACTTTAATGTAATCAGTTACATTTTTAGTAACTCCTGGTTTTACTGGTTTTGGTTTAGGTCCACCTATTAATCCAGATATACCTACTTCTGTTTTTGTAGCATCAGCTAAATCATCTAGGTCTATTGTTGTACCTTTAAAATCAGGATCATTTCTATACACATTACTTCTTTTGTCATACTTAGATAATACAGGGCTTAATTTATGTAAAACACCAGCTATAGATGCACTTACTATTGCATCTGCTGTAGTTCTATCTCTATCAGTAAATTGTTTTAATGTTTCTTCTGCTGCTAATAAACCACCTATTTTAGAATATCTATTAGATTTTTCTCCCATCATAGCTAATCTTAATGGTTTGCTTAATATTAATATAGATGATGGATCTAGAAATATCTCACTAACTAAACTTACAGAATTAAAATATGGATTTTTCTGATCATCTATTTTTTGTTTTAAATTATTAATTCTAGCTATAGTTTCTGCTTTACTTCTAGAATCAAAAAAATGTGTAGGTATTAATTCAAAATAATCTGATAATAAAGGATCTGTATAGGGATTATAATCTTCATCTGTTTGATCATCAAAGTCTTTATACTTTGCTATATTTTCAGGTATACCTAAAACAGTTCTATTTGATAAAGATCTCCATACTTTGTCAGGATTACCAAAGTAATCAAAAAATTCATTTTTACTTTCTCTCCATTCTTCTAATGGACCTTTATCTTTTTGGATAATAGGTTTGCTTTTTTTATTTGGATCTTCGTCTTTTATAAATGGTCTACCCATTATTTTCCTATATCTCTAAAATCTACTTGCTGTCCTGTGTATAATTGGAATAGTAATTCAGAATATAATTTATCTACATTCTCTCCACCTTTTAGTTTTCTTAGTATTGGACCTAAATACTTTTGTTGAATCATATCTTGCATATCACCATCAAGAACTAAATTGCCATCTACTAAATCTTTGAAAAATTCTTTTGTTAAAACACCAGGTTTAAACTGACCATCTTGTCCAACTATGCCTGTATATATACTTGGATTAAAATAACTACCATCAAAACTTAAATGGTTTAACATATCGTACCCATATGGTTCATCAAACTGTGTACCAGAATTTGCTATATGAACTTCATACATTGTGGATATACCAGTAAAACCATTATCTACAGCTGTAACATATATATTTCCTTGTTGTATTAATTCTCTAATTTCTTGATGGTTTGGTATTTCTACTTGACCACCAACAGAAAACTGACTTGCTACATCTTCATATAACTGATTATTTGGATCTGATAATATTGCATTAACATTGTTATAAACATATGAAGTAAGTGCATCTCCTATTTGGTTTTCTTTTAAATTACTGTGCATTTGTGTTATAGGTAAATATACATATGCTGTACCAGGATTATCATCCATAAAAGAACTAGTACCAAAATTATCTTTATGTCTATTTTCTAAAGCATTTCTTATTGCTTTATTTAAATTTCTTTGTATATCATTGTTATCATCATCAACATTCGATATAAGATTCATATATTCTAAAGTGTTATTTTGTATAACTTCATCTATTAATCTTGATGATTTTTTATATATAGCCATAGCTTCAGCTTCTAATTCTGCAACTAAACTTGTTTCATCTAATCCTTGACCTTTATATGTAGTAATACCATCTTCACCAAACTGTATGGTCATCATATCTTTTCTTCTTACTTTTTGAGATTGCACATAGTAATCAATCCAATATTGTGAGTAATTACCAATATTTTCATCAAGAAAACTCTTATTAACATTATTCATATTTGTTAATTCTGTTTCTGTATATTTAGATTTTCTTTTAAAATGTTGTGCTATTTCTTGAAAATCAAAACCTTTTGTTTGTAAATTAATCATCTCATCATACATAGCAGATACATTTTTATTTATATTGTTTGCAATCAATCCATTACTTGTAATATTTGCATATGTACTTAATCTATTAGATAATAAATTAGGTAATTCTTCTAATGGAGTATCTTCCATTTTTGCTGGATTTACTGCGTTTAACCAAGCAACCATACCATTAGGTACATATTGTTCTTTTCTAAATAAATTATTAAGTTGTGTTCTTGTTTCTCTACTTGCATTATCATAGTAACTAGGTGAATCTACATAATCATCACCTAAAGCATATTGTAAATATCCTTGCATTAATTCATCTTCACTAGCACCGATATTCATTTGTTTAAAATTATTACTTTGTATTAAAGATTTAAAACTTACTTCAGGATCACCTATATTTGCTATTGCTTCATCCATATATCTTTTTACAAAGTTCTTTTTTGTATTAGCATCATACAGATTATAAATTTCTGACTCAGAAAATTTATCTTTATAAGTTTCAAAAAATTCATTGAATGTCCATTCTCTATATGTATTTGGTGAGCCTGGTGCAGCATCATCATTTCTAATAACAAACAAACTATTCGGACCCCAATAAGATAAATTATTTAAATTATCATCAAGATCTTTGTAATCTTTATAATTATTAGCACTTACCATTCCACTTTGTTTAACTGCTTTAGTAGTATTAACTGATCTTAATTGACCTAAATATTTTTCTGATTCATCTATAATACCTTTAACTGTTTGTTCACTTATAGACTTACCAGTTTCATCTTTAAATATATTATAGTTAATACCTCTTACATTATTCTTATCTTTTATATAATTATTAATATATTGATTAGCTGCCATATCTGCTGCTGCTACTTCTTCAGGATTTGTAATATCTATATTCTGATAAAATGATCTTAGTATTGCATTGTTTCTAGCTACTTCTACTTCAATTAATAAACCTAATTCAGTTTGTTGTAATGTTGATTCATTGTATTTACCCTGACTAAAAGGCATTAATGATTCATATTTTTCTTTATTTACTGCTAATGCTCTTGTTAAAACTGTAGCAGAATACTCATGAATAGAATCCATCATAGCTTCTGGATTGGGTGCAGTTAAAGATAATTTCAAAAAATGATCTTCTTCATCTACAATAATATTATCTCTCCAAGTATTGTATTTTATTTCTGCATCAGCAAATGTAATAGCATTAGATTGATCTCTTAATATTTCAAAACTATTAATAAACTTTTGTTGAAAATAACCATCTGCTGCTATCTTTAATCTTTCAGGTGCATTAGCTAATACAGAATCATTATATGCAGTCATTTCTGTTGTAAATGCTTCTAAGTTTGGGTTTTCGCCTGACTGTATAATTTCACTTACTTTATTATTTATATACATTCCTGTATTAAATTCGTAATCATTCATCCAGTTTGCATCATAAAGTTTTGCTTGTGCTTCACCTATTGAGTTTAATTGATCTGCTACTGTACCAGTAATGGTACTTATAGAAGGAACACTTACACTTACAACACCCATTCTTGATGCTGTAGATGATGGTGATACTGTAGTAGTTGGACTTACTTTAGATATTTTAACCACGCATAATCCTATTCTTAAATCCTAAAACTTTTTCTCCAAATGTTTTTTCTCCTACTTTTCTATACATATCATGGTATTGCCAACCATTAATAATATTAGTTGATGCTGCTACCATTGTTCCTATAGTAGAATATCTTGCATCAAGTTTTTCATTGTAAATAGCTTGATCATATGATGTTACAATTTTTTTTGTATTAAATGCTATATTAGATAAATCTTTATCTAATACATCTCTAACATCTTGTTGGATAGCTAAAAAACTTCTACTTTCCCCTACTCCACTTGCACCCTTAACTGCTCTATTGTTTGCAAGTATTTGTTCTACTTCTCTCCTTCTATTAAGTTCTGCTTGTAATCCTTCAAACTCTGCTATCTTTGATTCTTGTTCATATCTTCTAGTCATTTCTTTAGCAGCAGCTCTTTGAGCTGATAGTTGCATCAAAGCTCCAGCTGTGCTAATTCCAGCAGAAATCATAAACATAGTTGCTGGTGTTATTGCCGCCATTAATATACTACCTCCAATGCCATTCCTAATAATTTTAAAGGTAATGGTTCTGTTTGTGTAATTTTAACTGTAGGGGATCTATCATATCCTAAAAAATAAAACTCTTTTTTACCAGTAACACTCGCCACCGATTGAGCTACATCAAAGTCTACTTGTCTAATAACTAAATTTTTTGCAGTTTTATCTGATGCTTGTAATGCTACATTTAATGTTTCAGATATATCTATAACTGCTCTTGATATTCTTTTAAACTCTCCTGTTAATGGACCAGTTTGTACTTCTTTATCAATAGGCATTGTTTCTAACTCAGGACTAAAACTAAATCCAATATCTACTCCAGCAGCATGAGCTTCATTTAAAGTAATAGTATTTGATCCTGTAGTAGTAAATGTTCCTAATGCCATAGTACCATCAACAGCATAAACTAAAGTAGATGTCAAGTGTGCTGGAGTATTATGTAGTCTACCTTGTACTATTGTTATTACTGCGTTATCTGATGGAGTTGCAGCAAGTGCCTGATTTAAAACTAATGTAAACCCAGATGATGTAGCATTTACAGTCTGAATAGTGTATTCTGTACTGTTACCAGCTATTGTAATAATATCATTAGGATTAGGAGCTGATGTATATCCATCTACATTCAGGGTTGATCCTGACTGACTACCACCATTTACTTTAGGTGAACCTTGTTGATTTAAAGTTGTAACACCAGAACAATCTAATGTTAATGAATCATCATCAGCAAACTTTTCTAAAGTATATATAGTAGAACCTCCTATAGATCTTTTTACCACTGTAAATAAATTTTCATTTACTGCTGTAATACTTGTATATTTATCACCTTCTCTAGTACTCCATGCTGTCCATCCAGCTATTTTTTCAGATCTAATACTATGAAATAAAGCTAATGTGCCATTTGTATTTGTAAAAAATGCAAACTGTTCTGGTCTTGTAGATGTTCCTGTAATCATTGTCATGTCTACAGGATTATCAATTACTTGTGATGCTAATATAGAAATAGATGTAGAGGCATATGCAGATTCTACATCTGAAAAAAGATATTCTCTTATGGCTTTTCCATTTTTTTGTGCATATAAAGTTGCTCCATCAAATATTACTGGTCTTGCTCTATTACATCCGTATGGAGTTTGCCTCATAAAAACTATATTGGATGGTGTTACTGCTGATGTATCTGTAGATGTTGGAACAAAAAACTCTCCTCCATCAGTAAATACTTGTAAATTTCTTGAAGATACTAAGTGTCTTATTTCATTTATTCTATCAGCTGTTATTGTTACATCTATTGCATCACTAGCATTTCCTGAACCTATATCAAAATTAAAATATTCTCCTACTACAGATCCTATAACTGCTGCTGGTTTATCTTTGATACCACCAAAATATAATCTGTTATCATGGAATGTTACTGCTTGTGGAAAACCTTTAATAGAAGATATAAGTTGTTCTGCCCAAACAAAATGCGGACCATTACTTACTGCATCTTCTATAACTGTAACTGTTATTTCTGTAGCACTTGTAAAGCCTGTTACTTTAACTTGTTTATTATTTACTAATAAATATGTTCCTACATATGCACTTGTAAAATAACCAGAACTAGCTGTTAATGTTCTTCCTGTTCCAGTTGCATGAGCAGACAAAGTAACTGATATACTTGAATCTGCATATTTAAAAAATGGTTGTGTTGTTTTGTTTACTCCTCCAACAGATACAGTTTCATTTTCTTCGAACTCAAATAAACTTACAGAAAAATTAGATGCAGATGTTCTAACTATTTTTACTATTGGATTATTTCTATGAACTATAAATACTGTATCACCAAACTGTGCATAGTTTAGTTCAAATAACTGTGCTGTAGTCCAATTACAATTACTTGTAATGTTTGATTGTACACTTGCACCAGTACTATCAAATACATCTAATCTATTATTAGATAAAGCAAATACTGCCATCTCATCATTTGAAAATATAAAAGGTAGTATTCTTGATTCACCTGGTAACTGTGCTTTAAATGTAGTTCCAGGTCTACGCATTAATCCACCTTCATCTAATAGATACCAATTTCTTAATGTCTTTGCTCCATTAAAATATGCTGAAGCATCAGTTCGTGCATTTAATAAGGGATTAAGTTCACCACTTGAAAAGTTGGTATATACAGTTCTGAGAACATTAGCCATTAATATCCTCCAGTAGTTAATCTATCCTGTATAAACCTTTTTGTATTAAGTACACTATTTGATACTTCTTGACTATCTATGTTCTTTGCTATTCTCATTTGGTTTTCACCAAGTGTTTCAAACTGTTGTATCATCTGTGCATCTCTAGCTACAGATCCAGCAAATATTGCTGCTAATTTATATTGTAAAGCTAATTTAAAATATTCTGGAAACTCTGCTTCTGTTTGTCTAAATATATAATCTGCTATTAATGTATTGCTAGATCCATAATTATTTACAAATATTTTATCTCCATATCTAGCATATTTTATTGGGTTATCATTTACAGTAACTGTATTTAAAACTAATAATTCAGGACTTGCTGGTAGCTGATAAGCAAATTGGTATCTTCCAGTAGGTGCATCAGCTAATAAAGAAAGTTGTTTTTGTTCTGTAGCAAACTTCCATCTATGTCTTGATAAACAAGACTTCAATATGTTTTCATACATATTAGAAGCTACTAAGGCTTCTGTAGAGCCATCATCAAAAGATGATATCGGAGAAGCTCCGATCATTATGATAGCTCTTGCACATATATCTACTTTAGTATCTGCCATAGTTAAAGGGGGGAATAAATCCCCCCAATATCATTATGATAATAATGCAGTTGTTACTGTAGAAGATGTTGCAGCTGATACAATTAAAATATCTACTACACCATTTGATCCACCACTGTTTACAATGATTACATCACCAGCATTTAAATCGCCTGTTGCTGATAAAAAGTAATCTGCATCATCAATAGTACCAATAGCATCACCATCAGTATAATACCAAAGTGAATTAGAATCTCCCATTTGAGATATCTTTTTCACAGGATTAGTTGTTTCGTATGCCATGATTATGCCTCCCTACATTTCTGGATTCTTACACCATCACCATCAATAAGTACTGCACCCATTGACATATATGATGTTGTTAGGTGTGCTACCTTTTCAGGTATGTAGTTTACTTCAGTTCTTACATCAGAACCTACACCTAATCCTAAAGATGATTTATGGAAAGCAAGTGTGAATCTATCGTTTGATCCATCTTTTTTTAAGCCACTAAATGCCATCCACATAAAAGTAATCCATCTTTTAGCAGTTAATGTGCCGCCAAATGGTAAGTCTGCTTCACCAACATATTCAGCTCTTGAGAACTGATCTATGTCTAGAAGGTCTGACCATTGTTTTCCACCAACAACCCAATACCTTTGACCATCATCTGGAACATCATTTTCTTGGAAGATCTCAAACACATTTTGTGCTTTGTCTAAGTTCATACCAGATGTTGATCCAGCTGAGTTATGTGCTAATGCAGTTGCGTTAGCATCAAATGTATCAGTGATAATAGAATCGGTTTTTCTACCTAAAGCATATGCTGCATTTTGTGCAACAATGTTTCTTTCATCAATGTTTACTTTTAGTTCGTCTAAACGATCCACATAATCAGCAGCATAAAAGTCGTTTAATGTTGCAGTTACATTTGAGTGAACAGAGTTCATAGCGACAACTTCGGCATGTCTTGCTTTTGTTGAAGCAGAACCTTTTGCTACTTTTTGGAACTGAACAGTACTACCTTTTACATTGCTAACATTACGGACCATGTTCTTGAGCTTACTGCCCATTCGTTGATAAGCCATATGCACTTCTGCTTCGAACTGCTTTATAAAGGCTTGGTCTATAGTCGCACTCATAATAAGTTTCCTTTCGAGTATTGTTATTTAATAATCAAGTTGTCGTTATAAACTTTGTTATGTTATCCAAACTGGGCATCTTCCAGTTTATTTCGGCTTGTTATGTGAGATATATTATATTTTTGTCATCTTTACAAGACCAGAAGCAATAAAAACATTGACATCTCCAAAAGTATATGAGCCATCAGATTCCTCTATATATGATGCGAATGTCTTAACATAGCTTTTATCTTTAGAATATAGATATGCTTCTGTAGTAATAATAGCTGGTTTTATGGAATCCATGTCATTTTTTGACATCCATTCACTATGACCAGTAGGATCTTCCCATTTAAAAATATACTTTTTAAAAGGAAAATCTTTCTTTTTAGCCATACTTTTTTTCGTATAGCTTAGTTACTCTATTGTAATATGCTTCATCTCTTTTAGATGGATCATAGTATCTAGGATCATTCATCATAGATCTTAAATCTGTTTCTTCAAGTTCAGCATCTACTACAGTATTAGCATTAGGTAATGGTTTACTTTTAGTAATATTCATTATTTCTTCTATAGCTTTGACACCTTCAGCTGTTGAAGCTAGTTTACTCATAGCATCATATGCTTCATTAGATAGATACTTCTTTGTCCATAATTCTGCTGCTTCTAATCTAGACTTAGCATTATCGCCGAGTTCTTCCATTTCACTTTTTAGATTAGGAAGCCCAGCTATCTCATTATTAACAAAAGCATTAACACCTCTGTTAAATACATCTTGTGATAAATTATTTTCTCTACAAATATTTGACCATTCTTTTAACAGTTCCTGATCTTCATTAACTTCTATATTAACTTCTTCTGGTATTTCAGGTAAAACTATCTCATATTTTTCAGGTATAGATGTCTTTGCTTCTTGTTCTATATCTGTTCTTATTTGTTTAGAAAGCTCATCTGTTCTCATACCTAACTTCTTTTCTAAAGAGTTGTATGATGCAGATAATTCTTCTACTTTAATTTCGTTTCTATCGGTATCCCAAAACTTCTCAGGTACATACTCAGGTCTAGATAGTTCTTGTTCTTTTTCTGTAGCTTGTACTGGTTCTTGTACTGATTCTTGAGTTTCAGTTTGTGTTACTTCTTCTGACATTAGTTCTCCTTATGTGTTTCTATTCTTTTCTTGAGTATAAAATATAAATATCTCATCCCCTCTAAATGTCTAAGCTGGTCATTTGTAATATCTCTACCAGCTACAGCATCTACTGTAATAGATTTTAAGTAATTTAAAACCTTTTTTCCTAGTTCTGTATTAAATAATCCAGCAATATCAGCATTTAATTCTATTTCTGCTGCTTTTGATCTAGTAAATCCGTCTATTGAATGGTAAAAACCTTCAGGTTTGTTGCGTATCTGCTCCCAAGCCAACTTGTCCTCCTTGCATTTGTTGCATTTGTTGTAGTTGTTGCATTTGTTGCATCACTTGTTGTTGTTCAGCAGCATCTCGAATTAACTTTTCAGGTAAATTCATTTTCTCTGCTAAATATCTAGCTACTTCTTCTTGTTTAACAATTAAATTAAGAACTTCTGGTCCAAAAGTTTGACCTAAAGTAGCATTAAATCTATTTACATCAGCAATATCTTGTTCATTCTGCGCCCTTGATAGTGGTGATTCTGGTATAATTTTTATTTCTTTGTTATCAATGCTAGGTATTTCAATTCTTCCTTGTTTTTTTAATATATAAATAACTCTTTTGATTAATGGTTGTATAAACTCTGACTGTAATCTACCAAATGATGATCCAATCTGTCTTGAAAGATCTGCCATTCTTTCTGCAACTTCAGTAGCAGACATTGGTGTACCTCTGGTTGGACCAAGAGTATCCATGTATAATGCTTTTCTAATATTATTTCTCATATCTTCTAATACTAATTGGGCAACATCAAATCTTCCAGCACCTTGTATTGGTTGTAATCCTCTAGATCCTGGAGCTACTGGAATAATTGTTCCAGGTACTAAGGAAATATTATCTGTATTAATTACACCATCATCTTCTAACTGATAGATACCAGATATATTCATCTGTGCATTTTCTAATATTAATTCTACTGTTAAGTTTGTTGTTTTAATTGCAGCCATAGCATTAAATACAGGACCACGACCATAAACTTCTCCACTTGCTTTGTTCCATCTAAATGTAATAAATGGATTAGAACCCGCACCTTTGTATTGTTCTTGTACAATAATAGATTCATGTTCTGATATACAAACAATATAATCATAAACTTCTTTATTAGGATCAGCATAATTACGCATTGTTCCTTCAATAACAGAAATCTTTTGATCAGGATTATTAATTGATTTATTTAAAGTAACTTCATCAAGTTCTGCATTAGGATATAATACTTTGATATCTCCTAATCTAATTTGTCTTTTTCTGTATACACAATCTATTTTATTATTTGGTCCACTATTTAAAGTAACATGAGGTAATGGTATTGCATTAAATACAATAGGTTCTGATGATGTACCTTCATTAACAAGTAAACATCCAGTACCAATAGCACAATCCATAAATGCTTCGTGGACTTCTTGATTAAAATTAGAGTTATGTAAAACTTCAAATACATATTGTGTTATTGAATCTAATTGCTCATCTATTTCAGGAGCAACATTTGATGGTATTTCAATACCAGATTTAAGATTTATCCATCTACCAAATGTAGGGGTAATACCAGCTTGTAATCTACTTGCAAATTCTTGTATACCTACTACTGCTGTTTCATCAAATATTCTATCTGTTCTTTTTTGACCTGGTGATTCTTCATAAAATGATTCTCTACCTGGCATAGTATATTCATATGCTTCTTCAAACTTAGATCTCCAAACTTCTTTTAATGCACTTGATTCTGCATATTTTTTTAAAAACATTTTAGCAGACATTTCAGTAGATGTATTTGCTGCTGATCTATAATTATTATATTCCATTAAACTAAGAAAGTATTTCCAAATCCTTTACTTGATGTTTGTATAAACTTTCTATCTCCTTTAGCTAACTCTCCACTTTTTAAACTAGCTAAATATTTTTTTCTTGCAGCTTCATTTTCTGCTCTAAATTCATTAGGATTTTGATTTCCCATTTCTGTTGTCTGATCAGATGTTTGATTAGAATCTCTAGTTGTTTGATTTGAACCAGATGAATAAGAAAACATTTGTTTATTTTTACTTAAGTAATCTTGATATGGTTGTCTTGATTTCATATATAAAACACCTGGCATTACAGGAATACCAGCAAGTGCTGCTACTGCTGCTACACCTTGTGTAAATCTTTGCTGACTTTCAAACATTTGTTTTGATAAAGGTATTTTTATATTTTGAGTTCTATTGTAAATATCTCTAGCTTCAGAAGTAAAAACTAAACCTTGATCTGTTTGTACTCCAGCTGTAAACTGACCATCATCTCTCATAGTTCCTAAACCTTTAGATGCTAAAAATTCATTTCTAGCTTGATTGTATGCAGAACCATACATTTGATTTGGAACAGTTGAAGATGTAAATCCTTTTGTAACTAGTGTACCAGCTGGTGTATTCATTACATTAGGACCAGTAATACCTAATTTATTTTGAGCATACTTATCTGCTGCTTGTGATAAATTTATCGCTTTAGTATCTTTTTTTGATTGCTCCATTCCAGAAGCAACACTTCTATTTGAAGCTGCGTTTTGAGAACCCATTAACTTTTTTCTCCATCACTAAAAAAACCTCCACCTCCAGCTTTTGAGAATAATGATCTAACACCTATCATTCCTTTACCAAATCTTTTTTTGTATCTTTTTTCTTCTGCTTTTAATCGTTTTTTTTCTTCTTCAGCTTTTTTACGATCTTCTTCCATCTGTTTTTCCATAGCTATTTCTGATGCTGATTTTCTATATTTTGGTGTTCTAAATATTCCCATTTCTTACATCCATTATTTACTAAGTATTTATATAACCCATGAGGTGTTATAATCAACCTATTAATACCTAATACCCTCATTATGACAGTTACGCAACTATTTTCTCTAAGCCATGCACCCTGAAATAATTTGAATTTTTCTCTTTGTAATGGGCATCTTAGTATAACACCCTTGTTATTCATAATGTAATCAATAACATAAGATATTTCTTCTCCTGATAAAATCTTGACATCTAGTCTTTTGTGGATGTGTTCTACTGTAATCCATACATTTTTTGTATGGTCAAAAGCAAACATTCCACAATGAGCCATTCCTCCTTTTCTGAATATATGATACCACGATTCTAGAGGTGGATCATAAAAGAATACTAGCCACTCCTTCGGAAAATATCCCATTTACCTCGCTTATTTATTAATCCTCTTTCATATAGATTCCAAGTTTTGTAAACATTTGTAACACCTTGTTTTTGTGGTCCTACCGTCAAAGATCTACCTTCTCCAGCACCTAACATCAAATATTGTAGTGCATCATGAACATGAGAGTATTTATTCTTATTAGGGCGATCTTCATATCTTTCTCCAGAGGTTTGTATTCTTCTATAATGATATCCTCCAAGAAACCCTTTTCTTAGTTGTTTACAGGATGGTGATAGTAAAAACCCTGATTTACCATCAACCATCCTATTTAATGCAGATTCTACTGATTCTATCCGTAGAGCTACATCATTTGATGGAGCTGGAAAGGCTTGGATACCTTGCTGTCTAAGTATCTGAAAAGGAGTAGTTTCATCAGTCTGCGCCCTAAAATCACCAGCTGGATCACCAAATATTTTTAAATCTTTATCAGCACAATGCTTTATTATTTCATGCTTTAACATTTCACTAAACTTAACTGTACCAATATCAAAACAAACTAACTCATGATTTATTATCCATCTACCATCAGGTAGTCGTTGTCCAAATACAGCTGATGGTGTTAGCCCAAAGTCTAGTCCAATGTATACTGTAGTATCTGCAAACTCTATTTCTTCACTAGCTATATGCGTATCTTCTCTAAATGAACCATAGACTAACTTTCCATCTTCTATAGTTCCTAATCTATTTAAAACATAAACATCAATCCAAGATTTAGACTTTCCTCGTATGATATTTGAATAGTAATCTGGTGTAACATTTCTGATATTTTCTGCTCTATCATTAAGTTCATAACCTTTAATTTTATCATCTTCCTTTTTTTCTAACATACCTGGAGGTTGTACAAAAAATTTCCAGTTATCTGGTTTCACTAACATAACTGATTCTTCTTGTGATAGATGATCTGGTGGTGGTACTTCTCCTGACATAATAGACCACCAATGATCTTCATCAGGTGCGTTAGTATCTGCTATCACACCATACCATGTAGGTCCACCATCTTTTACTGCTGGATATCTTCCAACACGCATAGTACACGCATCTACAATAGACTTAGGTATTTCTCTAGCTTCATTAATCCATACCCCTGTCAATTCTAATGATAATAGTTTCTTTACATCTTCTGGTCTATCTAATGCTAAAAATATAACTTCTAATTCTATATCATTGATTCGGATGTGATGTGTAAAAGGAACTGAATAAGTAAAATTACCGAAGGTATTTTCTGGAAACCAATCTAACCATGTTTTCATGGTAGTAGTTTTTAACTGAGGGTTAGTATTTCTAATTACTGCCCATCTAGATTTTCGTTTACCATCTGGAGATGGTTCTTGTTTAGCAGCCCTCCTAAATACTTCTATACAACAAGAAACTGATTTGCCTGATCCTACTGGACCTCGTACACCTCTAAAGAAGCTATTATCCTTCATAAAGGATTTAATAACTTCTCCAGGTGCTTTATAATTTAATCCACTCACACAACATTAGAATCAGTACCAGCTTTGATTAACTTATAAATAGTTTCTGGAAGTAATGATTCAATAAACATATCTGCTTCTCTATCTGTGATGAGATCTTTAGGATAGTGTGCAAAATGAACTTTCTTGACAATCTTTCTTAGTTTCATTCTATCTTGAAAAGATATAAGATCTTGTGCGTATTGCTGTGTCATACAGCTTTAGCAATAGCTATTATAGCAATAACTAAAATAGCAATAACAATACCTTTACCTTTTTTGTTTAAACGATCCCAACGATCAAGTACTGGTTCTAACATATTAGCTCCTTACTTTTTCTTTTTACTAGCCATAATTTTCTTCTTCAGAAAATCAGGTAGATTCTTTTGTTTGCCTTTTAACTTTTTTGATGGTCTGCCTTTTTGTGAACCATAAGTGCCTTTACCCATAGGCATATTAGTATCCACCCATCATAGGTTTTTTAGGCTTCTTACCAGCTTTCTTCATAGACATAGCTGTAGCTGCCTGTTTCTTTGCTTTCTTAGTCTTTTTAGGTTTCATCATACCTTTCATGTTACTCTCCTATATGCTCTTGTTTTTGCTGCAATAGACTTAGGTTGCTTAACAAACTGTTTACCTTTCCTACTGCCTTTTCTCTTAGCTCTAGTTGTAGCTGCATATTCACTAGCAGTCAATGATTTGATCGCTGCTTCAGGCAGATACCTTTCTCCAGTTTTTGCACTTGGTTTACCAGATTTAGTTCTCCACTTCTGCTTTGTCCATGCTTTCAGACTGCGTTGTGATTTTGCTAATGCCATTAACCTTTTGCTTTTTTCTTAGCAGTAGGACTAAGATCTTTAAAATGTACTACTGGCTTACTACTACTACTATGTGTTTTGCCAGTATGTATCACACCTTTACCCATTTTATGAACTGCACCTTTGTATTCTTTACCATTCTTAAAATAGTGTTTTGTTCCTTTTCCCATTATTTATAGCCACCCCCAGCTTTCTTATAAGCAACAGCTAACATCTGTGCTTTTCTAGCAGACCATTGTCCAGGCTTACCACCTTTTCCACCAGATTTTATTCTTTGAAATATGCGTTTACGCATTGTTGGTTTAGTATAGTTTCCAGCTTTATTAACTGTACTCACCACTTCACCTTGTTTGCCCAATATGCTGCTGACATTGGTCCTCTCGCAATATTCTTTGCGTGTCTTGCCTTAAATGATTTTCTTTTTGCCTTCATTCTACTTGATTCACCCTTCTTTGGTTTTCCAGCTGTTCCTGAAACAGAACCTACCTTCTTTCCCTGTTGTCCAAATCTAATTGTTTTGATTTGTCCACCTGACTTAGCCACCACTATATGAGATTTAGTCTTATGACCAGGAGTTCTCTTAGGTTTATTAAAACCACTTACTCCAGCTCTCTTTAGTCTAGGATCTGCCATATCCGAACCTTACTATAAAAAATATTTTTTTGAAGTGCTTTTTTCAACTATGGTGTGCGTAGAGGTGGTTATCACTCATGCTTCGCCCTGTTTTCCAACCCCCCATGCGTCTAGTCTAGATCTATTTTGATTGATACATTACCTGACAGATTATGCTGTACCTTGTCTGGTGCTTTCATACCTATTCGATCCAGTAGATCCTTTGATGCTTCTAGTCTAACATACTCAGACTTACCATTTTGTATAAGGTGTAGTAATGTTGAGGATGCGTGGACAGAACCTAGACCTAACTTGTTGGATACTTCTTGCATAAGGTATGCTTGTACCTTTGGCAATCGTAGTGTCCGACTAGCTATTACTCTACCAGCTTCTCCCTTTGCATACCCAGCCTTTTGTGATGCTTCGGTTATGGTGCAATTACTAGCTACGAGGGTATCAACTAACTGCCTTTGTTTATATGTCAGTCCGTCTTTCTTGCCTAACTGTGTTCTTGCCATAACGATAGATACCAAGCCCTCCGTAACCATGTCAAGTAAAAAATTGTAAAAGAATAAAGTGGATCGAAGGACTCTCTCTCGGATTTTCGATTATGAAAAAGGATGTTGCTAGTTCTTATCAACCCACGAGGGGTAGGGATGCAACAAGATGCCTAGCTTTTTATTTATCCTATTGTATGACGATCATCTAGTCGCACCTGACAAGAACTATCAAATCCTTTCGATTTGGCTCAAATCAGAAAGGAGTTCACAATGAACAAACTAACAAACCCATACATGGTAATGAGTAAAATAGCAGAGGATATCAAGGATATGCTCAAGGAAAAGTATCAAATGGACTTATGGTACAAGGATATATCACTAGATGATCAAGAAATAGATGGAGTGATAGTATCAGAAGGTGGATCTAGAGATTCATGGGGAATCACAATAGAAACACAGGATGATGAATATAAGGAGTATAATCTCTTTATAGGAGTAAAGATTGAAGGAGGTCAATAATGGACTATCAAGCAAAGATAAATGAAATGCTAGACAAAGCAGCATATGCTGAGCAAGAAAATGATTATGAACTAGCAGAAGCATACAGATCAGAAGCACAATGGATATCGTTACAGCAAGACAAAGAAAATGATATCAAAGATCTCAATACAGATTTGGAGGTAGTATAATGACTGAATGGAGAATAGATCCACAAGAACTAGTAGCTATCAATGATGCTAGTAAACAGGATATGAACACACTATTTGACAGTTTGTATCCAATACAACAAACAACATTCATGCAAGGATGGTGCAAAGACAGTATCATGTATGAATGTCTAGGTGCTAGAACAGGCATGAACAATGCCAGTAGCAGAGCAGATCAAGCTAAAAGAGCATTGACTAAAGCAAAAGATGATCGTGTAGATACTGTAACAGAGATTGGTCAGCAACAAGACTATGACAGAGTGGCAACATTCAGAGGATGGTCAGATCTTGCAGACTATTGGACTAACAGATATGACACCTGGTCATCTAAGTTTGAACTAATCTATGGTGAAACATGGGAAAAAGCTTTGGAAAACAAGAACAAAAACAAAGCAACACCATCAACACTAAGACAACCAACAGATGAGGAGCATGAAGAATTTGCAGAAAGTATTCTAAATGCAGACATCAACACATTGGTAGGTGAGGGGGTATAATACCCCCCCCAACAGAGAGGAATGGTGGAATCACCGAATGATACTAATACTAATTATCACAGTCTATGTAATGTACAAAGGAGGTAAATATGCACAGGCAAACTATTGGATTGATAGATTACCTTTTCAGAATGATCAGAAAAGTATTCATGTCAGTAATCAACGGAGTAGCTGGACTAAAATTTCAAGATAGATCGGAGTACATTGGTACATTTGTATTAATGTATTTATCTATTGGTGGTGGACTAGTCATGATGTGGATGATACTAGGACTTAATCCTACACTAATACTATCAGTTATTGCAGCACCCATTTGGATATTCATTGTATGGGTATCTAACAACCTTACTAAAGCAATCATCAATGATCGCAAAAAAAGGAAGAAATAATGGAAACAATACTTATGGCACTAGGAATATTTGTATTACTTGGTATGTGTATATCAATGATACTAGGATTTGCTGCTACAATATTATTCTATCGTGCAATCATCAAACAGGATGAGCAGCCTGAATAGGCTGCGTGTGATAGGATCTATCACCGAATCCGACATTTTGACTTTTTAAAAAAACGGAGGTTTACATGACAAGATTACCACTACCACAAGATAGTTTCACACAAGATGAACTAGATAGATTTGATGTTATCTATACAAAGTACTATGAGCATTGTGATAATTATCAAGACTTAGAAAACAAATGTGTAGAACATATGCTACATGATGGAATGAAACTAATCTATACACAAGAAGTCAGAGAGATGGTTAGAGAAAGGTTTGATTATGATCTCAACAGAGAACCAAACATTTCGTAGATGTTTTAGATGTCTAGGACTAGGAGTAGTTATAGATTTCAATAATCCAGAAGCATCAGATGAATGTGATGTATGTATTGGATCAGGTAAGATCGGAGGTAATAATGAATACAGAAGGATTAAAAATATTAAAAGCAAGATTGTGGGATCAAAGACTAGCCACAAGAGATGCAATAAAACATCATAGTTTATCAACTGCACTAGATCAGTTAGATGAGTTATTTCTAGTAGAAAATGAAATGCTAGAGGAGTTTGAGAAACTAAGAACTGCTATAGCTAAAGACATATCAACTGTAGAAGGTTGGTTAAAACAATTAGAGGAACTTAAATTTGAAACCAGATAGGAGGTAAGTATGAAATGTATTAGACCAGGACATTACCAAGCAACAATACCATATGGTCAAGACCAAGTAATAATTGTGAACATTGTGAAGATTAAATCAAACTTCAAGCACAGTATTACTAAATGGAGATTAACTGTTGATGATAGTGTACTAGGTCCACAAGTCAAAAGCGATTGGGATTCTAAAAATTCAGCTATGACTGTAGGAAGAAAAGCAGTAGAGAACTTAATGTTCAAAGCTCTAGAAACTAGGATTATCAAGGGTTTTCAACTACCCAAAGACTTTTATGGAAAGGAAGAATTATATGAAGTGTAGTGCAGAAACATTTAAAGACTTAATGTGTAAAGTAAATAGGATCGCACCTGATGCAAGAGTGCAATTTGAATCAAGAGTATTTCATGGTACTCGTGAAGAAGCAGAGTTTGACAACCATGAATTTAAAAACATTAACAAGATCACTATTGAGTTTGCTGATAATACATTCTCAACTAGAGATGAAATAACAATCCATCTTGGATAGGAGGAGCTATGCTACCAGAACAATTAGACTTCGCAGTACGAAGTGAAGAAGTATACAATCAACACCAGACTAAGATACCTGGTTACAAACAGTTGGTTCGTGATGATAACAACGAGTTGATTGCAATACACAAAGATACATACAAACTAATAACACATCCACAAGCATATGAACTAGCACATGATTATCTTGCTAGACATTTTGATACTACAGATATGTCGGAAGCATACAGGATGTCTAACAAAGGTGCTTTGATGGCAATACACTTTAGGTTACCTTTATATCAGATACCGTATAAAGATTCTTTTATTGCTTTAGAAGCTATACTTCATAACAGTTACAATGGTATGAGGCAGCTTACCTTTGATCTTGGATATTATTTCATGTTATGCTTGAATGGATTGAAATCACCACTATGGGATGTTCGTATCTCATCACAACACAAAGGTAACAAAGAAGTTACATTTGAAAGACCAAACACATTTGATGTCAATGATAGACTACGAACTGTATCTAATACAATGGAGAAGTGGTCATCTATTCCAGTAGATAAAAACGAGCTTCAGTATCAAGTAGATCAGTTATGTTTACAACCAACTGAACAAGATAAAAGCCATGTAAATCAAAGACACAAAGGCTACATCTTAGATGAATACAATGATAATTATTCAAAACAGTTTGGTGAAAACAAGTTTAGTGCATATCAAGCTATGACACATTGGAGTACACATTACCCAAGTGATTCAATTAATACTAGATATGATCGTGAAAGAAAGGTTGCAAACTGCAAGTGGTTTCACTAAAACAGAATAGAGGGCAGTTATTTCATTGTATATGATCTCCTTCCTCCGCATGGCTGCCCTCATCATGGAGGTATTATGGGTAAAAGAGGATATGTACCTAAGAGTATGTTAGTTAAAGAAAGATGCGTAGTCTGTAAGAAGATATGGACTAAAGCTATGATGATAGATTATAAACTGTATACTTGTATAAAATGTTACAACAGGAGGTCCAATGACAAAAGTAAATCCAATTGATCCAGGCTATTACATTGGTTCTGATTTTCAAGTTATTGATGTAATAGAACAGTTCAAACTAAATCACCATGAAGCAAACATCATTAAGTATGTTGTTCGCAATCGTCATAAGAACCCTGATAATCCAGTACAGGATTTGAAGAAGGCTAGGTGGTATATAGATAGGTTAATTAATCAATATGAAAATAGATAATATAGTTAAGAACTTAGCTTATGAAAAGAGATTACGACCAAGAAAAAATACTAAATATAATTTAAATGATCCAGTACAACGCAAAAGATGGTGGATAAAAAAAGTAACATATTTAGCTAGAGTTTGGTTTGATCGTGATATAGAATACAAACTGCGAGTAGGTTTATTGAATGGAGATCCTTCAGCTAAGAGATTAGCTGATGCTCTCTGGAAAAAAAAATCTGATATCGAAGATATAGTTAAGAGGAAGGTAAATGAATATACAGAATCAAAAGAAAGTTATAGACAGAAAAACAGGAATCGGTGGGAGTGATGCTACATTACTTGTTGCTGGTAAATGGAAAGAACTTTATGAGATCAAGAAGGGTATCAAAGAAGAAGATCTTTCATTTGTATTACCAGTACAACTAGGTATACACACCGAATCATTCAATAGAGAATGGTTCACAGCACAAACAGATATGCCAGTCAAAGAATGTGATTGGACACTAGTACACAATCCAGTAGATAAGAATGGATCTAAATGGATGATGGCTAACCTAGATGGTTTTGTGTTGAATCAAGATCTAAAAACTTTAGGTATCTTTGAAGCTAAACATACTAACATGATGACTAAAGAAGATACTATTATTGAAAAATACTATGCACAGATACAACACTATCTAGTTGTATCAAACTTAAAACAAGCATGGTTATCAGTTATCTTTGGTAATGTGAGATGGAAAGCATTTCATATTAAACAAGATAAAAAGTTTCAGAAAAAACTTATTAATGCAGAGTATCAGTTCTGGACAAATCACATACAGAAAGATGTGCCACCTGATGACTATGTAGATTTTCAAACATTAGAGGAGGTAATATAATGAATGAAGTTAATGATAATAATGTTAAAGACAAGAATCTGGTTATTTGGAATCAGGCTAAAGAAACTGATCCTCGTTTCACTAAGAGGGTTTCCTTTGGAGCTAGGAGTTTTACTTCTATTGATGCTCACTATCAAATCAGACGAGCTACAGAGATCTTCGGACCAGTTGGTGCAAGTTGGGGATATGATGTCAAGTATGATACTCTAACTATGGACAACAAAGCATTTCAATTTGCTGATGTATCTATATGGGTTGGTAAACCTGAATACAAATATGGTCCAGTAAGAGGTTGTAATTTATTGGTAGATGCTAAAGGCAGAGTAGATGATGATGCACCTAAGAAGGCATTGACTGATGCTCTAACAAAAGCACTATCACATCTAGGATTCAATGCTGATGTATTCATGGGTATGTTTGATTCAAACAAATATGTGAAACAGCTTGAAGAAAAATACAAGGGTAATGTTGATAAATCAAAAGTACAGGAGGTAAATACTAATGATTAATAAAGTAATACTTGTAGGTAGAACTGGTACAGATCCAGAGATCAAGACTATCAAGTCTGGTGAGATGGCTATTATGTCTATCGCTACTACTGAGAAAGTCAGAGATAAAGACACTCAGCAAATGACTGATAAAACTACTTGGCATAAGGTAGTTACATTTGATCCTAATCTATCAAAGACTATCAAGAACTATGTATCAAAAGGTACTATGTTATACATTGAAGGTCAGATAGATGTATCACAATATACAGATAGTAATGGTAACAAGAGGTATAACACATCAATACTAATACCAAGATACTCTGGTGTTATGAAGATGTTAGGTGGTAAGAATGATAAGTCTGTAGAATCAGTTAATGATGATGCCTTACCAGATGATGATATACCTGACATACCATTTTAGTTTCCATATGGAACTGTGTAGGAAAGACATAAGGTAGTGAGCGTAAAGCACAGCTGGTGGCTACACGCCTACACAGAAAGTTTTAAAAGTTTCGTGATACTGAGTAGCTCTCGGTATCGGCTGACTGAATAATGTCTATACAGAGGCATAAGGTACACTAGAGATGAAGTATGGGCAAATGCCTGAGGTACTCGAAGGTGGTTGTAAGTAGGCAAATGATGAATGTATATCTGTAGCTGAAAGCATGAGGGTAATAACACTAATCCCTCGCCCTTGGCGAATAGATCTATTTTATGCAAAGGATAAAGACTAGGAGTCTTTTCGTAGATCTAAAAGTTTCCCCTGAGTTATGTAAGGTAAAACCTTCACCTAGCTAGGTTGATGGGGAATTAAGGTGCTGTATCAAATTATATTGAAAGGAAAATATGTTTGTGTATATCCTCTTACTATAAGCACCTTTATATATATGGTTGGGGAATAAGGGCGAAGTATAAAGCCATCCAGGAAAACCCATTAAATTATTCCTGGTTCATGAATTGACATGATATAAACAAAGCCATATATATAACCTATGGTACTTAAATCTCAATTAGATGAGTTAATAGAAACCTTAAATGATTATAGTGCTTACTTAAAACAGTTTGGGTATGATAAAGATACTATATTCTGTGCGTTTGCAGTAACAGCTATGTATCTAACTGGTGAAAGAAGCACAAAAAATATTGGTAAATCTATAAAAAAAAAAGTAGATAGTATTAGTGTTGTGCCAAGTACAAATCACACAGTTCATTAGCATATTCTAACGCATCAAATTCATAGTATTCCCAAAACTTATTTTCTGGTTTATACTTACCCCATGTCAGTTCCGAATGATGTTCAAAACATAAAGGTACTACAAGCTGATTAGATCTTTTAAATTGAACCTGAGAACCTCGTAAGTGATGGACATTCATAGGTGAATTAGATGTACAACCAGGTACGCAGCATCCATGCTGTATGATCTTATTAAAATATTTTTTATCTTTAGATGTATATTTGCCCATCCCAAGAACCATCCTTCCTTAATAACATTGGTATTAAGTAAGGTACACCATTTATGATGCAACCACAAGATAGTATTGGTTTAGCTACATTGATTTTCATATATGCCATAGCAAGAGATGTTTTATTTACAAGACAACCTACTGACATACCCCAGTTTAAATGAAAGTCATTACCTACATACTCTATATTTGACTGCGTGTGATAATGTCCTTGGCATACCGAAGCAGACATAAGTTGTACTGACTTGACAATGTTCTTAGATACTTGATGTGCAAAATATATTCTGCCTAGTCTGTTTGTTTCCCAATGGTATTCTTTCCATTTCCACCGAGATGATACATCAAGTATTTCATTGTAGTCTTTCAAGAAGAACTTAGACATTCCTTTTGCCATAGCTCTACGCAGTACCATAGATCCATGATTAGATTCTAGTAGTGTCATGTCTGGATACATCTTCTCTAGTTTTTTCATCCAGAACTTACCTACTTCTAGTTCATCAGCCGCCGAAGGAAGATCTGGGTTGATGACATGGCTTACATTGATGGAGTGCCAATCCATTTCATCACCGATATTAATTATTTTATCCCAATCATATCTGTTCTTCAGCTTGTTAAGGAAAGAAAAGCTATCAGGGTGGTGATATGGTATATGAAGGTCAGAAATGACCAAAATTTTATCCATATTTCCTGTTTTAAGGACCGTAGGAGGGTTAGTTAATTTCTTCTTGTATGATCTACTTGTCTTTTTTAAATCTATCTGCGATTTTTTCACCTGATCTACCAATAGTATATCCTCCAATACCTACTAAGATAATATTTAGTAGTGAGTTCTGTACAGATTCTGGAATATTAGGTGCAGTATAACCAAACCAATGGGCTACCATTAAACCAGCAAAGACCAACATCATAATTGGTCGCCAGTTTCTTTGTAAGAATCCCCCTTGTGCTTCTGTCTGTATGATCTTAGCAGCACCTTCTAGTTCTGCTAGTTCACCAGATATAATTTTCTCTTGTACTTTGGCTTTGAGTTTGTCTGCCTCACCTTTATTGTCTACTACTTTGTCTATGGTTTTAAATACAGCACCAGCAACTGGACCTAATAAATTAAGCAACATCTATCTCCCTCATTATTAATGCTAATTCTGATGCTCTATTTGGTGTTTGACGATACCAAAGAGAATCAATCATTTCATCAGAAGCATCAGTATACTTACCTTCTCTAAGAGCTGATAACATACCTTTAAATTTAGATACACCACCTTCACCCATTTGGTAAACCATTTCTATAACTACTTCTTTTGCGGTAGTATCTATATCACAATCACCGAGTACACGATCTGCACCATCACAGGCAGTTTGGAAATCTTTTTCAAATAGTTCACTCCAACCTTCTTCTGTCGTAGGTATATCTTCTCCAGGTATAATTTTATGACCATACCCACCAGTATCAAAACCTTCACTACATTTATAAACATCAGCTCGATAACCTTCATGTTTTTTGATTCTATCTTTTAGTTCTTCAAATGACATTGTGTTCCTTCTGTGTACAAAACCCTGTAATGTACAAATCTGTTTTCTCTCTTAAACTGTATCTAAAGTTATCCACATATGCAAGACATTCCCCTACACTATTAAACTTCTCATATAGAGGCTCTACTACACAAGTTTGATCTAATGGACTTGTTAAAGACTGTACGCAAAAGACAATGATTAAGTAAAATTTCAATTGAACTGTGTCATGAGTAATGCCAGTAGGTTAGAAAATACTAAGAATCCTACAGACCACATGACTTTTTTAATCATACTAATATCTGTTTCAATATGTTTAAGATGATTAGATTTGATAATCTCGATATCCTTTTTAATTAACAGGATATCTTTTTCTAATTTATTTATTTTCTCCGACTGTGTTGCCATTGGATAATCCTGATGAGTTTAAATGAACTTTTTCTTGTATAGATAATTGTTCACTAATTGATTTTTCTACAGAAGAAGCATATTCAGCTTTAGCTTTCTGCATCAACACAACATCATCTACAGTCATGTTGTTTTTTTCTTCTCTTAATTTAGCATTTTTTTCATGTGCTAAATCAAGTCTATCTAATAAAAACTTGTTATGTGTTCTTAGTTCTCTAACTTCTTTTTTAACAGATCTAAGTTCTTTTTGTAATTCTGATAGTGTAGCCATTAATTTACTTTACTCATTGATCTAATAAATTCAACACCTTCTATGGTTTCTATTTGTGCTTCTACTTTTGCACAGGATATTCTAACTGTATCTGACATATTTCTTTCCATAACTCTTTTTTTTTCAAGGCAATCTTTTACACCATCAGTAACAGTATGTTCAATCATAGTGCCTTGTGAAAACAATAGTAATGCTATAATAACTTTAGTAACCATTGGCTGCTCTTATTTTATCTTTTAATTCTTCAATGTCATTTAATGCTTTTTCCATATCAGTTTGTAATCTCATAATGTTTACTTTGTTATGTGCCATATTTTCTAAATCTTCTGACATACCTTCTACTTGGTCTGATACAAATTCTAATAACATAAACTGTTCCTGATCTATAGGAGTTTGATCTGCATTCTTTACAAGATCAGCTTCAAATAGAGTGGCTCTAGTTTCTATATTATTTAGTCTTTCAATAATACCAAAATAAGCCCATACTGCTGTTGCAGTAATACCTAATAATCCTAATAGATTTTTAAGAGGTAATCCTATTTCTGTCTTTTCAGATAGAGAAGGCATTACCTACAAATACATTCACCGTTACAAAATTCACACATTATGGTTTCTCTGGAAATACCACATCAT
>Ga0208159_1000099_pt1 | contig 33001 bp, 49 predicted proteins | sample 9_EtaG_FD_184082 | JGI IMG/M metagenome (GOLD analysis project Ga0208159, IMG submission 184082) | Marine viral communities from the Subarctic Pacific Ocean - 9_ETSP_OMZ_AT15188 metaG (SPAdes) (version 2) | ecosystem: Environmental > Aquatic > Marine > Oceanic | place: Pacific Ocean | collected... | reverse complement strand
TAAAAATTTAAATGACATATATGACACATGGAAATAATAAAAAGTAAGATTTAACAAAACTTTAACATATTAATTATTATGTCAAATAGAAAGCTTTGACCAGAAAAAAACCCCCGAAATTGGGGGTATTGAATTTATGGGTATTGAATTGTCAGGGTATTAAATTTACACCTATTGAATTTATGGATCAGTACATTCTATTTTTATAGATTCACAAATCTGATCAATTATAAATTCTTTGTTATCCATAAATAAATCCTCAAACAATTCCATATTCTTAGGTATCTGAATATTCTCTGATACCAGTTCCCTGAAATCATTTATAATATTTCCTTGAGTCATCTCTATAATCTTTGGTACTTCCTCTTCCCAAAAGATTTCTTCTGTGGTTGAATTATCCATTTATATCGTAAACTAAATCACAAATGTTATTGTAATGATTCTCAGCATCCTTTTGATTTTTTCCATCAAGCATTGAAGCCACCAGTATAGATATTATCTGCTTTCTCCCATTTTTTGGCAAATCTATAGACAGTTTAACTATATGTTGTACTGTATAGGATGGCACATTCTCATCGAGAAACTTCTCTAGATTAAGATATTCTTTTTTATATTTTTTTTCTTTTACTTTATCCATGTCTTATGATTTTAAACTCCAAATGTTTTTTATCTGCTGAACAGGATCAATCCTATCAACCATATGACTAGCTTCCATGAACTCAGTCATTCTATCACCCCCTGCTAAAATATAGTTAAGGGTTCTTCTCATCTCATTCTGTTGATCTGGTGTTAAGTCCTTATAAAACCTAGTTACCTCTAATCTTGCGAAGACTACTTCTTTATTTGTTGCCATTGTATTTTATTTTAAAATCATTAAACTGTTCATCTACATACTCCTCTGGATCACTACAATGAAGCAATGATTGATTGAGTATTTCTCCATGATCTATCACAGAGTATTTGTAACTAACATCTAAACCTGTGTTATCCATAATTGATATAACCCTTTCGTTTTTAGTGTTCGTGTACTCCCAAACCATATAAGATTCATTATCCAACATGATTTCAGTTTCCATTAACTGAGTGCTTGTTATTACTTTCGTCATAATTATTTATTATTAAAGTTAGTGTATTTTTTTCCAGCTATCTTAATCCACTGAAGTGTATTGAAGTTGATAAACTTGTAAGACTGTTCATCCATATCAAAGACAGGGATAAGTTTTTTCTTTACAGGATCAAAAGCAAGTGATCCACCTTTAAGATGCTTAACTACTCCAGTCCTAGCTTTCATAGTTCTTACACTATTATCCTTCTTAATAAACTCAGCAGAGAATACTTTACCATCGCTAATCATATAGATGATATCTTGCATTGATAATCCCTTGTAGAAGATTCTGACTATAAAGCTCCAAATTCGTAATAATACTTTTTTCATAATGTTATTGTTTTAATGAATTACTAAAGTAGTAATAAATCTCCATGTGACAAAACTAACACAAACTTTAACAAAACTTTAACATTTTGATTATATGTAAAAAAAAAGAACCACTCCTAAGAGTGGCTCAGACTAATTACTAACTAAAACAATTTCAATGAAAAAACTAATTAAAAGTTTAACATATCTAAGATATAAAATATTTATACAATACCAAAATTATTTTACAATATACATTCCTTTTGGAACTGATCTGGTTAACATATACTGAATTGCATATCTCGATCCATCAATCAAATGGTTATAGGAATCTATGGGTTTTATTCCATTGATAGCCCATGAATAGTTATTAAATTCTTTAACTAAGTTCTCTCCTTCTACATTAATAGTATAGTCTTGCATAAGTGCAATACCAGATAAGATACTACCTTTCTTTTTTATCGTAGGGCTTAAATTAAGACCTCTGGCTGATAGTTCTGCAATTAGCCTAGGTTCACTATTATCGCACACAATTAGCTCTTTCCCTGCGTGTCTAATACATTCATCATATAGGTTAGAAGTAACCAATCCTTTTTTATAAAGATATTCCTTTAGCCAGATTATTTTTCTATCTTTGTCGATTGCTACTTTTACAAGAGCTGAACTATCTCGTGAGAATCCCCAGTCTAATCCCCATGCCATTAAATCTATATCCCCATTGAATTGTCCAACTTGCCAATCAGTAAAGATTACACCCTCTGCTCTTTGTAACCAACCCCCCAAGATTTGGTGCTTAAATTTATCAGGTCTACGAACTTTCATCGTCTCAACCTGCTTGACAAAAGATTCACTTAGGTGTGATAAATTGTCCATGTAAGTGGTATGTATATAATTCACATTTTCCTTTTGACCATTAAATCCATCTGGAATATCTCTGTTCTGGTAAAACCTCTGGTAAATCCAATGTTCTCTTGTGGTAGGGTTTAGAATTAACAAGCATCTGTTCTTTACACCCTTGGCACGAATAGAATAATCAATCTTGTCAAAACTCTCTTCATCAGTAAGCTCCTCTGCTTCATCTAACACAAAAGTGTTTATACCACTAATAGATTTAAGCTTTGCAGTCTGGTCTCCACTTGCAGTTCTGATACCAGAAAAGTATATCGAACTCCCTGTTAGATTGTTTATGATCTCAGTCTTTGTGATACTGAATTGATTAGCAACTCCCATTAGTTCTAGCTTCTCTATAAACTCAGGTATAATACTCATACCCGCAGAAGTCATAGTAAATCTAGTAAATAAAACTTTATTGTTTTTCTCATAAGTTAGCAGTACAAGAAACACTGCTACTGCAAAAGATTTACCTGAACCTCTCCCACCAGTTATAACATTATATCTAGTATCACTTTTAAAAAGAGATTGGTATTTCTCATTAAGCTCAACTTTTTCCATATTCTTTGTATTGATACAAAATACTTTTTTTTATCAGATAAGCAGTCTTTTGTTTTGTATCTCCCTTACCTATAAAATTTACAGGAACTAATTTATTTTCATTTATACAATCCCATATTCTATCAGGTTTTATTGTAGTAAAACCATAACCATCATAAAACATCCAATACTTTGCCCTAGTCACACATAGAGCAGACTTTCTCCCATTAAATGCTATTTCTACTACAATGTTACCAGTATACTTAGATTTCTCATCTGATTTAACTTCAATGCCAAATTCTAACTCTGGAACGTAAATATCCCAAAACTTATTGTATCCATCTATGATATAGGCACTAGGATATTTTGTGTGGATTAAATTTAAAGCCATTCCCTCCACTTGCTTTCCTCTTTTTAAGTCAGACCAAAATGTATCAATCATTCTTCAAGTTTTTCTGGCTTAGGGGTTACATCTATAGTTTGAGGTTGAGAAAAGTCTATAACTGGAATATTTATTTTAGTGTCTATCTTTAATTCCTGTTGCTCTTTCGGTCTACCATATCTATATTCTAACAACCACTTCCAGTGTTGAACTGATCCTCCCTTGGCAAGTTTTGCCACTTCTATCCAAGCCTTTTCCTCGCTTCCAAACGCTTTTTTCATAGCGTTAAGGGTCATACCATTAATATCCATATTGGCGGTCTTACGAGGTCTCCCTTGACCTCTAGACACCCCTTTCATAGCTCCGTTGTTACGTCTGCCATCAACTTTCTTATTCATTGGTCTTTTTCCCTGCTCACTCATACTATTCTATAAAAAATGCGATATATCCATAAAAGATAACACCGCAGATAACTAATATCTTGATTGTCATAATTGTTTTGTTTATAATTGTTGTAAGACATAATCTATCCTCGTCTGTAATTCATTTATCTTAACCTGTATGTCTTTCATCTCTATAAGAACATCAACATTCTTATTTCTTAATTTAAATTCTATTTTTTTATACAATTCAACATAAGCCTTTTCAAACCTAGACAATGTCTCATCATACAAGTTTATTCCATGCATAACTGTAGCATGATTCTTTTTAACTGATTTGCCAATTTTATTATATGATGAAAGCGTATTGTTTCTACATAATTTGAAATATACAGACCTAATATAAACTCTGTCTCTAGTTTGTCTTGTATTTAATAAATCGTATCCAGTTTCTTCTTCAACTAGCTGTTTTATCGTAGGAATAGTCGATGTGAAACTTTTCTCGTTTCGTTTCTTCATAAGCTTCTAATATGCCTTGGCAACATTCATAATGTTCGTTTTCTTCGTAAAAATCCAAAAGATGAGATATTTCATGCTCTGAGATTAATCCTGAACGGATAAACCCTAGTGCATCTCTATAACATTCTTCTTTTGCAATATATATCATATCATGCCTTCCAAGCAAAAGTCATAAACCTCTGCCTGTTTTTCAATAAAATATTTATTAAATCTTTGAATCGCCATTCTACAATCCTCCATAGCGTTTTCATACGATTTATCAGATACCTTATACAATCCAAGTCTACCATCTCTCTTATCAATGGCAATAAAAGTAAAATTATCCTTAGGTATTCCAAATAACTCGCAGTAGATATAACATTGAATGTCGTATCTAAATCTTTTTGCTTCCCAGTAAAATCTATCAATATCACTTGTGCTTTTTAAATCTATTATATAATCCGATCCTAATGCATCTGCTTTAGCTCTAAATGGTACTCCAAATAGATTGCCAATGGTTGGAACTTCTTTCTCGGTTTTATCTAATAAACTTTTTGCTCTTGAATTGTTATGGAAGGACATGCCCATTTTCTGTACAATACCAACCTCTTTTTTTGTGAAAACCCTGACATTCTGGTCTTTATATTTTTCTACTGCTTCTTTATATTTTTTAGTCTTTCTATCTTGAACATCTACCACTACTTGACTTTCATAAAGGTGTGGCTCTAAAATTGCCAAATGGAATAACCAACCAATATCTAAGTTCACCTGATTACTGTTTTCTTTACCAGTAACTGAGTCATAGTAACTCATAGGTGATATAAGAAGTTTTTTAATTGAACTACTAGACAAACAGTATTTACCAAGATGACCATAATAGAACGAATCATCTTGCATTTTTTCTAGTAGCTCTTGTTTATCCCAAAGGCTTCTGTCTAGTAGTCTTATTTTTTCTTCTTTCATTCTTTTTGTGATGTAAAAATTCTTGTTCCATCCAATGTAGCTCTGCTCTTTGTGATTCAGTAAACCAATCTAATTCCATGAGTTTTTTTGTCTTTCCCATTATGTTATAAAATTTAAGAGTTTAACAACTAAATATTTTGATCTGGAGACTAAAATTTTTATTGGCTTGATAAGTATAATAGTAAAAAATAATTCAATAAACTGAAATATGTAATGAATTATAGTAATAATTACCACTGACAGGATTATAGGTATGTTTAAAAATGATCTTAATAATCTCATTTCTTTTGTCTGAATCTATCTTTAAATATAGTTTGGCAAACTGCAAACCTTTGGTTTCTGTCTGGATATTCAGAAATCATCTTCGCATTGTTCATGCATCTCTTGTTGAAATCTACTTTTGTTTCGTACTGCTTTGGTTTTACTAATGGCATAGTTGTAATTTATTTTATAATTATTATCTACTGAATTATTCTGAAACCAAATCTTGTTTGGAATCTTCTTCATATTTGTCATATACTTTTCTAAGTTTATTTAGTATCTCATTTTGAAAACAACTACCACAACTATACACTTCACTTCTGGCATTAAATACTCTGTTGAATATATCGGTGATATGTTTTCTAGTGTCGTATGTCACAGTGTTGATGTTTTCCTTAAAAAAGTTATCTAAGTAAATAAATTCATCTTCGTTAAGGCATTCTACTCTGCTATAAGGAAACATCTCATTGAGATATTCTTTTCTTTTGTCGCAACCACAATCCTCACCAAGAAGCCAGTGAACTGCTTTCTTTATTCCAGTTGCTTCAAATACTTTCTCTAAAGTATCTCCAAGACCTTTACTTGGAGTCTTTGTACTTTTTGTAGAGGTTTTCTGTCCTTTTTTTAACTTCTTTTTTGGCATAACTTAAAGTGTCAAATATTGATTTTAAACTTATTTTGGTTTGATCTGATATCTCTCTCATACTCATATTTTTATGAAAGTATATCTCCCACATCTTCTTATCGTACCAATACCACTTAGTAACAATAGATTCAATTTCATTTATTAGATTATCAAAATTACTTTCTTTTTGTTCAAATATTTCTTCTAAATCTTCATCATAACTTACTAACTCAGTTCCCATGATCTCTACATGATTCTTAGGTGATGGCAAATGAAAACCATCTAGAAATAAATTTTTTATAGTATTATACACATACATCTTATTAACTTGATCATTTACTATAACTGCATCGTACTTATTTTTTCCTAAGATACAAAGTTTTAAATACATCTGCTGTACAAGCTCATTTGCCTGTTCATCAGAACCACATCCTAAAGACTTTGCCATTTTAATCCAAACATTGTGTTCTTCAGCCAAACGATCTATTAATTTTTCTCTTGCCAATAGTGAAATGAAAATCCAATTATAAAAAACATTATTTGAAATATATGTTCAACCTCATCTGGATTCTCTTCTCCATCAAGGATATTATTCCAATAATTAACACCCACCATACAACCATAAATTGGAAATAACTGAAAATACATATTAAACTGATTTTATTGTTGCTTCTATCCTAGAATTACCTTTCTCTACTCCCATATACCTTGCTGATAAATTCTTAACTATGCTGGTATCATCGGCAAGTATACAACCTCTTACAACCATGGCATCCTGAAAAAACTTATCTACAACACTCACTACATTCATTAAATCTCTAACTCTTTTATCTGGTGCATAGTAATCATAATGTATCGACACTTCTCCATCAAATTTAAAATGAAGCATATGTTGTATTGCCAAAGAATAATTTCTTTTTACATTACTGTTTACATAGTGATGCCAGTTTCTATACTGGTTTAGATTCAAATGTATTTTCTTTTTGCCACTGAATGAAAATGTTGGCAAACTAACTTTTACTTCTTTTTTCATCTATCTCTGAAAATGGTGTATGATTATTAAACATATACCTCTGTGTCCTTACATCAAAGTGTATACCATGAATTTCTTGTGGTACTCCTACAAGCTTTTGTTTTTTTATCTTTTGACTGCCAAATATTACCGAAGTATCTGAAAAGTCCAATGCCCTATTGGGTCTCCATATAAACATAACATTGTCTGCCTTATCACTAAAAGTACCACCACCTTTAATTCTGTTTACATCTGGCTTTATATATCTACCATTATCATCCTTTAAAGGAGTTACCTGATGAGCCACTAGGTGTATTGAAATATTATAGTCCAATGCAAATCTTTTAAGCTCACTCATAAATCTAGAAATATATAAATCCTCTCTCTCTCCTTTAGTCATCTTGTGCTGAACTGTATTATATGGGTCTATAATGAGACTTCTAATACCTTTTGTCTTTACTAAAAACTTAGCACGACTAAATATATTATCTAAGGTAAAGTCTTTTTTTGGATATATAAGAAAAAAATGCTTCCTAACAAAAGCCATTGCTTTTTTATAAACCTTAATACTCATGTGATTATTTTTGTAATATGGATCAGCAGACATTCCCACATACATTTCTATTATATCATTGAAATAATCATTCATTGGCATATTCTCTGGTGAAAAAACTCCAAACTTCCATGAGTCATGATAGGCTTTTAGACACGATAATTGATTTAAAAACATACTCTTTCCTTCATTTTGGTATCCTGTCCATATATTTACCTCACCATTTCTCCATGTCCATGCGTGATCTATCTGCTTTACATAAGTAGTTGTACCTCTTTCTTGACCATTGAAATATCCATCTAACATGCTTTCTTCAACATCGTCAAGAGAAAAGATACCTTCTATTTTAGGAGATACAGCTATATTAAGACGTTCTCTGAGACTTTCTATACCTTCATGGACTAAAACCTCATTGGCATCTTTAAAAGGCTTTAAATCGACTAATAAGCATTTTTCAGCACCAAACCTTCTTACTAGCTCTCTTTCTAGGTTTCTACCATTATCATCTTCATCTGTAGCTATGTAGATATATTTAGCTTGTTCAAAGACATGGTAACAGTTAGTAATACATTCAAGTTTTTTATCTATAGATTTATCATTAGGGTTAGGAGCACCCATATTAACAGATGTATGGAAGCTTACTCCTGCTACTTCCCAAGATAAGGAATCTATCTCACCTTCACATATTACTATGGATTCACTATTGACACAGTTATCATAGTTGTATATTACAGGCTCTGCATCTTTGCTTTGTGTAAATGTTTTTCTTTGTATCCCCCTAGCTTTGTAGTTTAAAATTTCTCTTTTTACGATGTAAGGAAAAACAATAGTATTTTCATTTATAGATTGAATTTGATTATTATCTATTACTTGATCCGTTATACCTCTTGAATTTAAAAAGTCTCTTCCTTTGTTGCTTAGAGGGTTTAGTTTATTTTTTTGTGGTTTCTTATACATGTTAAATTTAGATTCTACCTTCTTACTTAGTTTTCCACTCCAACCACATTTATGGCAATTAAAAACCCCTAGATTAGCATTTACTGATAAACAGGGGTCGTTATAATTCTGTTTGCCCAATCTTAAGCAGTTTGGACATTTTACTTTTTGTTGTTCTCTATTGCTCTTTAAATCAATACCTAAACTTGAGAAAGTACCATTGACTATCATATATTAAGCTAGGTATATTTATTTTTAAGTATATATAGTTATATATAATGTTCTGTCATCTTGGCATGTGGAGAAACGTAAAGTTTTCTTTCTTTTCCATAATGACCATTAGATATAGTTACTCTCTTTATGTAACCTGCATCTTCTAATTTATTTAACATCCTATACAAAGTCCTAACTTTTATATTCAAAGTCTCACAAAAAGAATTGTTAGATGCATAGCAATAACCTTTCTTTTTACTTAGTGAATCTATCATAGAGAATAAAGCAGCTTCTGAGATAGTCAGTGTACTATTCATTAGTGCTAAATTTATATTTAAATATCTTGACTTTGCCATATTTACCAAGGTAATCCATCTCCACCAGATACGCTATCTGTAGATTGATCATCTTTTTTTACTGGTGTATATTGATCTAAAGTTATTGTATGGGTTTGTCCATACTGGGTAGGACTTTTAAGTTTAGATATTGTAGCTCTAAGATATTTCTTACCTTTATAATCTACAAGGTTTTCTTTAATAACGTTTTCTTCTAAACTGAAATTAATCATTCCATAGTTACCCACTTCTTTTCCGTAACCTAAATACACTTTTTCTTTGTTATCACTCATAATATTTAATTTATAATTATACTTTCTTAAAATCTTCTGATTCATCTTCTCCAAAGACACCAAGCTCATAAAAACCTGTCATCTTTAAAACTACTCTGGACATAGCTCTTTTCTCTGCCATCTCCATGACATACCATGTCGTACAATTCCCATCCATGTGAGTTTTGCCTTTTAGGGCTGAACCAAAGGATTGGATGTTAGCACCACCTTTACTGGCATAAGCCTGAACTACTGCAAAATTAGGTTGCGACATTATAGCGGTATACTCGATTTGAATATTCTCTATAGCTTGTATCTTATCAATACCAGCTCTAGTTATTATCATGTAATGTTTGTGCTTGAAAATATCATCAGCAGTAAGCTGATATTTTTTGTAAAGTTTAGCTAGTTTTTCTCTTTCCATAAATTTAAGTTTTTACAAAGATATAGAAATATCTCTAACTGCCAAAAAGTTACATGGAATTATCTAGAAGGAGAATCACCATTCATCAGATTTGTTTTCTGCTTACTACCCATAGAACTGCCAAAATAATACCCTATAACTTGTGTAAAAGCAGCCACTACAGCACCAAACCCCATGTCAAATAATCTTTGTGATTCTTTAGGTATTTCCCAAAGTCCAATAGCTCCTGCTATAACTGCTACAAAACTTAAGGTGATACCCCAACCTACAGTCTTAAATAGTATATCGTTAGACCCTGAAGCGACAGCAGCCATCTCTCTTTGTCTGGCACTAGCTCTATCAGCAACCTCAGCTTCATAGGCTTCAAGTATTAACTCTTGTGCTTTGATTTTATCTTCTGTAGGAGCGTTTGAGGTCTTTATGGATTCTATGACCTGCTCTATATTCATGTTACCCTGTATGAGATTGCCAAGTGTTGGATTTATAAGCCCTACACTAGCCTTAAGTATTTTACCTACAGTGGTCTGTCCAAACTTCTTTTTTGCCAAAACAACAATTTGGTATCTAATATAACAATAAAATTTTAATGATTTATTTAATCGCCTATACAAAGAGTCTTTCCTACTGTTGCACTAATATGTCCATATGACGTTAGCGTCTTTTGTTTCATCGGAGTCCACATGGATAAATGTCTTGGCAATACCAATCCTATTGAATCCTGCTTTGATGAGGGCTTCAGTGATAATCCATCTTTGTCTTGAACCTTTAATAGCAAGGTCTGCCGCTTTACCAATGATATGTGATGAATTCGGTTTTCCTCCAACTTCGTAATTATGTTCGATTGACCGCCACCCCGAATTGATTTTAAAGGGAATCCCTGCAATCTCACGAGCGTGGTCGAGCATTGTAAGGAACTCAGTATCCATATACTCACCAGAATCAGAAACATCTGGGGATGCAAATTCTTCATATTTAAAATATTTAAGATTCATCGCTACATTCGTTTTTACATCCACACTTACCAGATTTACAGTCATCATACTGTAGTGTCTTGTTGAGTAATAATCTGTCTATAGTGTCATCTTGCACCTTTATAAGCATATTCTCTAGCATATCTTTTGATTGTACTAACATCTCAATCTTCATCTCAAGATTGCTTATCTTCTTTTTAGCAGCATCTAAATCATCTGGGTTTCTACCTGTTATTGAAGCAATAACCATGGCTATACTTGCCGCAATCATACCTATTAAGGTATTTACTATTTGTGCATTTTCGTTTGGTATTTGATATTTTGACAGATATAACAGTATCAAAACAACCAAGAAAAATACTAAAAGGCTTCCTGCAAAGTGTCTTATGTCTTTTGCTACTCCGTTTGTTGGCATCTTCATTTCTTTAGGGCTTTATAAATCTGTATTATTGTAAAGGTTAAGGTCGCTCCCATTACAAGCATTTGCAAGTAAGCGTTTATTTCACTTACACTAAATGCTAAAGCAAATAGGTTTGCTGCGTAAAGTCCAAATATCTTCAAATCTTCCATTTTATTTAAATGCCATGAATATGAATGTATCACCAAGTTTATTAAACTCATTATCAGCACCATACTTTAGCCTAAATCCATCGCTTTCAAAATCCATTAACCAATAAGATTGAGAATCATTGTCAAAATATGAACTATTTGGTGTTAATGTATGATAAGCTGTGTTTACAGGGTCTCTTGCCGTATCCATTATAATCCACCTTGTATTAGTTCTGTCTATATTTTTAAGCATTACAAAACTTGGCTTAAATCCATTTGAACCTGTTGATGTACCATCATCAGTTGTGTAAATTTTATTGTTAGTAGTTCCATCCCCTTCATAGATTGAGATACGACTATATCCTGCAACTGAGTGCCAACAGTAGGCAATATGATTGTAATTGTTAACGTTTACAGCACTTAGGTAGTTAGTGTAAAATACGTCAGAAGTTGGGTCATCAATAGGGTATGTGCTATATAAGTTATCTTTATCATCAGACTCATTCAATTTGAGCCTTGTACTCCAATTGCTAAGTTGTGAAGAGAAAACGTTCCAGTCTGAAGAATTTGAAGTGCTTTTAAATATTATTAAATCTGGAGCATTATCCAACCCATGTGCTACAGATTGACCAGTGGCAGTAGTTCCAGATGTTAAGTTTCCTGTATATTTCACAATACTAAACCCTGCGGCAGTATTTGCACTAACATCTGATGCAATGGAAGGTGTAGAGCCTGTAATTGAATTTACTCCGATATTGACTGCATCAGCATTAGAGCCTTTCCAACACCAAGCTACAAAGTCTTGACCGCTTTGGTTTACATCACCATTTTCTGATGGGGCAATAAATCCATTTGCTTCAAAGCTATTTATTCTCTGTCCAGAAGCTGTTGCATTTCCAGATTGCTGATTAGAAGATAGTGAACCTGCACTTGCACCTCTAACGGAATCAAAAAGTCTGTTATTACTTGAAAAAGTTCTACCCTTAACCCATAATAGGTCAGGTTGGAAGCCTACGTTTGAAACGTAAGATGAAGCACCATCATACAATACCGCCTTAAAGTTAGATGTATCTACTTCAGGTTTTTCGTTGTATAATTCAAGTATTTGATTACTTGATAGCTCTGTTGAATAAAATCTTACCTGATCTAACTTGCCATCAAAGTATCCCCATCCACTTGTGTAACCCAGTCTGTAAGCATAACCTGATCCACTTGGTGCATAAGATACTGTACTTGTATAAGTTTTTGCTTTATATCCGTTCATGTATATATTTACTGATGTACCACTTACTGTAACTGCTACATGAATCCAGTTTCCTAAACCTCCATGATCATCAAAAGCTATAGAGGTATCGGTGTCTGCTGATGATCCATTGCCAATACTTACCCATAAATACCCGTTACCTCCATACCCTGATCCACCTGTTGCCAAAGTCAAAAAACTGTTTGCGGTAGTACCAGTATTATTGTCTGCTGCGAGTACTGCATAAGCATTTGTATAGGCTTTCCAATTTACCCATAATGATATTGTTGCAGTTGTTGTAGCTGGTGGTTTATAACCAGTTATTATTTGACTGCTACTACCATTAAAAACTGTGGCTTGACCATACTTGCCGAATCTATATTCAATATTAGTTTCATATGTAGCATCATTAGTTGATTTATTGTCAAAAGTATTGTTGTCAAGAGGATAGTGTGCGACTGTTGTTGTTCCTGAAGGATAGTCTGCGGTGTTAGCAGTTGCAGTATGTACACAAGCAATTTCTCCGTTTCCATTATTCCAAAGAGTATTCACTTCATCATCTGATAGCGATTTACTAAAAAATCTTACTTGATCTATATCTCCACAGAAATAGTAATTTGAACTAAACCACGATCCAATGGATGCGGTTTGCGTTCCCGAATCTACTCCATTGTTATTAGTAGCAGTACCAATAGAACTGCCATTTAAAAAAGCCTTATAACTACTTCCTGACACAACTAAAGCGAAATGATACCAAGTATTTGCCGATATAGTGCTTGTTGGATTACTTCCCGCAGTTCCTGAATAAGCGGTTATTGTTCCATTAGAATTAGTTATTTGTACTCCAATTCTTCCGTTTGATAGACCAGTTCCATTCATAAAAAAAGGCATTCCATAGCCGTTTGAGCCTGGATTTGAGCCATCCCATTTAAACCAAAGGGAAAAACTTTTATTAGCAACATCAAAAGCAGATATAAAAGAACTTCCTAAAACAATATCTGCCGCAACTGCACTACCATCTAACCTTGCAGCTGTATTTATTTGACCGCCTACTCCGAATATAACATTAGAAGGTGTGCCATCGTAATAACCACCTGCATCAGAAGCATCGTAATCCATAGAATATAAAGCTAAACCTGCACCTTCGCTAAATGGATTGGTATTGGATAAGGTAGATGAAGTTTCTGCAGAAAGCGTTACCACATCTTCTGCACTTATGGCTTTATTAAATATTCTTACTTGGTCTATTAAACCATCAAAAGGGTATGGGGAAGATGGTTTGGCTGAATTTCCAATCATAAAATTTTGACCGCTACTAAACGTTGTGACACTTGTTGTAGATGTGCCTAAACTAACGCCATCCAAATAAACTTCATAAACACCGCTACCTAATGTTACTGCTACATGATGCCAAGTATTAACAGTTACATCTCCTGCTGTTCCAAAAAATTGTTCACTATAACCATCAATAGCTATTCTTAATCTGCCATCGCTTGTTGTTTGCCAATACATATCAGCAGATGTAGAGTTCCAATTAGCAAAAAACATTCCTGAATCTAAAGAGTCCTCATTTATCCACATTGAAACAGAAAATGGGCTTGATATAGAGGATATTCCTGTATCTATTTTACTATTTGACCCATTAAATACTGCTGCATTATTATACTTTCCTGCAGCATAGGTTACGTTAGACGCAATACCATTGTAGTTGGTTGTAGTGTCAGGTACGTTGTTTGTTGTGCCTCCATCACTATCAAGCTGATATAAAGCTATATTGCTACTGTATGTGCTATCAGCACCAAATGCTTGTACTGATTCAGTGTTACAAACTGCATCACCAGCACCTGTATTAATTATTCTTCTACCTAAACTCATGTTTACTCTGGTTTTTCAGCAGGAGGAAAAAACTGGACATTATAAAGCAATGCAGTCTTATAAGATTTCTTGGCATTTACTTCAGCTTCTAATCTGTCGGCTTCTGCTAAAATACCTGCTCTTTCTGTTGCTACATCTGAACTAATATCAATATCTCTCTCTGATTTTCTAATAACTTGCCAATCTGTTGGTTGTAATAATTTACCTGCTTTTGACTTAATCTCTGCAATCTTACTTGCTTTTATATCGGCTAACTTATACCTCTTTTCTTTTTCGCCTGTTGGCTCACCATCTTCTCCTATAATATCAACTTCTTTATTGAAGTCAATATCAGTAACGTCATAAGTTACTATTTTTTTCTTTTCATCAAAGTACAAACCTCCTTTGGTTTGAGTAAGTGGATTAAAACTTGGTTTTACAATATCATAAAAACCCTCTGCTTCTAGAACTTCGGCAGATGCATTTCTAAAATTTATAATATGTCCAGACTTTCCATTCCAAGAGCTTGGTAATATTTTATATGGATAAATTCCTGTATTGGTAACTTGTGCTTTCATAATTATGGTGTTGTATCTGCAGCAAAAGAATTTACTGTATAATTTACGATAGAAGCACCATTACTTTCTTTTACGCACACTAGAGTAATGTGATTAGTCTTGCTTGTATCAAAGTCTGTGCTTCCTATTTTATTAAATGTTGTAGTTCCTAATCCTGTACCACCTGCAAAAGTTATTGCCGCACTTGACAATGTGCCAGAGAGAATTAAATCAACCACTTGATTTTGTTTCATGTCATTAAATGTATAAATAGCTGTAGCGACATTGCCTGTTATCAAGAAAACACTTGCATCATCACACTCAATAGATAAGTTTCCTGTACCACTATGATCTATTTTAGCGGTGTATCTGTTCTCTAACATCGAATGAGTAACAGTGTCACTATCGCCTGTACCAATTAATGTACCTGTCGCTGATGGCAATGTCAAAACTGCACTACTTGCTGCTGAATGTGGCTGTGCCTGTAGGGTTTGTGCATGAGCATTACTTGATTCACAATAGAACTTCATTTTGGCAACATTACCTGTGCCTGTTCTAATATCAATCTGACCATCGGTTACAGTAACACCGCCTGTACTTCCATCACCTCCAGCAATTAAAGATGTACCATCAAATGTTAGATTTGCTTCTGCATTACCATTACCCGCACTAGATGAAGTAATTACTCTATTATTAGATTCATTAGCTACTATTAATCCTCCATCGGGTGTCGTTTGTGAAATCCAAGTGAATCCCCCAGATGCATGATCGTAAGACAACACAAAGTTATCTTCGCTTGATGTTGCTGTGTTTGTTGTAGCTAGTTCTACAGCTTTTACTGAAGCATCAGCCATTCTTGCATTAGTAACAAAATTGTCAGCATATATTTCTGTAAAGTTTGAATTTACCTTTACAAAAGCATCTCTAATAAAATCACCAGTGCTATCATTAGCTTCACTACCTACAGCTATTGTTTGTTGTGCCATAATTTATAATTTATTATAAAAACAATAAATGAAATAACTACTTTTTTTTAAGAAAGCCTTTTAGTTTTACTTCATTCTTCTTTTTATGCTTATACCTCTTTTTTTCCTTCTGTCCTTCTTCTTTTTTTTCTTCTTTTGGTACATAATTAAAAAACCCATCCATTAAATAAAACTTCTTTGTCAGGATATACATCCTCGTTTTGATTTGTATAATATTCAGGAAAATTGTTTGGAGCATGAAAACTCATGTATTCTACAAATCTATTTGTATAATACTCTGCATAGTCCTTCTCCTTAGCCACTAAAGAATCTACTTCTGTTTTGTCAGCTATCTCGCTATTTTCACTTGAATGTTTAAATACACCTCCATTGCTGATAGTATATGCAGCAAATCCTAAATATTCAGCCATAGCAAAGTGTATAAGCATAGGCTGTATATAATCGTTCACCAAAGTCAAGTAATTACCTGTTAAACTTGATGAAAGAATATCTGAACTAATTTTATCATATAAGTCAGTTCCCACATAATTTCTTACATGAATCTCTTGAGCTAACTTTACAAAATGAATAAACTTATCTGTATCTACAGAACCGCTTAGAGCTGTATTTTTTACTAAATCTTCTCTCTTTATAAATATTGCAGTTGGCATTATTCTTCTATATTATTACGTTGTACAGCTTCATCCATATCTTCTGGCTTAATACCAGTCTCTTTTTCTACCTCAGCATCTGTAATTGCATTTGTAAGATCAGTAAATTCAAGTGGCTGAAGTGTTCTAAAATACAAATCTAAGTCAATATCATTATACTCTAATATTCTTTGTAATTCATCAATAATAGTAACCTGCATAGGTCTTATAACAGTATTGTCCATAAGTATGGATGCTGTCTGTAACTCCTCTGCGTTATTTCCAAGACCTGTTTGATCTTTTATACCAACAAGCATGGGAGATATAATTCTATGGGATACCATGACTTTTTTCATAGATTCATCTGATAAGAATTGATACTGCTGATGAGCATCAGATAATTCTACAGGTTCAATAGTTGCTGCTAAATCTTTGCTGTCATTAAATGCTAATATAAATTTACCTGCATTTGAACTGCCACTGAATTTATTGTAGATAGCTCTTTCGATTTCATCTCTCTGCTCCTTGTCAGGCTGTCCATTATTGAAGTTAATAAGCATCGAAGGAGAAAGACCATTCTGTATATTATTGATGTGAAAGTTTGCTACTTCTTCTTCTATTTGGCAATATTGTAACCCTCCCTGATAATCTACAGGTGAATAGTAATAATACCCAGCTCTGTAGGGTCTTATATATAATATCTCAATACCTGAATTGTTTGTGCCAAAAGCTGGTATTCTCTTAGGCTTGTTTTTTAAAGATACCTCTTGCCAGTCAGGAGAGTAGTAATACGCTTCAACTTCACCTCCATCTGATGCTTTTTCGGCTCTAAGAGTTTCTACAGGTATGTGTTCAACTTGGACAATCCTGCTTCCATCTTTAGAATATATTACTTGCAAAGCAGCTTGACCCATCATCTTAAAGTCATAGCAAGTTTTTTTCATGCAGTCCTTTTTAAATAACTCTTTCATCATCTGATAAGATTCAGAGTTTTCGTCAGTGTTTACAGCGTCTAAACCTCTGCCATAAATCATTTCTGCTATTCCATTTATAGCTGCATTATTAGTAGGCGATCCATTATACCTATCTATTAAATACTGAAAATAATCATTCTGATCTCCGTATTCAACCCAGTCATTCTTTTTAGATTCAAAAACCTCTGGCTTAGTATAGCTACTTAAATTAAGAATATGAACCGCTTGTTTGTTAATCGGTATACTTTGTGTAGTTGTTTTTCTTGCTCTATTTATACTTTTATTTGCCATTATATAATAACGTATTCGTTGTCAAAACTTTCTTCGTGAGTATATTCTTGATCATTTACAGTATACCTATCAAGGTTTGTCTGATCAGTGCAAAATATTAAACCCTTATATATAGTTGTTGAACTATCTTTTACAGTAAATCCGTAAGTATTACCTTCTTTCAAAGCAAAACTTCCAGACAAAACCATGTAATCACCAGAATCACTCTTTGACACACTAACTGTAGAGTTTTTTCTTTGAGATTTATCAAATAGAGTAAAGGTAGGACTTGTTGCATCAGCCCTTGGTATAATCTTAATAGATTGGCTATCTGTAGAAGTAGATAATATCTCCATATATAATAAACCTAAAAGTAAGAAATTGTTTTTAAACAAAAAAGGGGAGTATACCTCCCCTGATTTGATCGAACTATCTCCCTATTATGGAGTTCTTAAAGTAGACTGAGTTTCAGTAGCTGAACCTAAACCTGCAAATGGATTGTTGTCTTGACCTCCATTTATAAAGTTAGGCATTGTTGTTTCATTTGCTGTGAACTCAAGTGTATAGCCTTGCATATCTCCCATCGCTGTTCCAGTTACCATAGTTCCGCCTGTGACTTCAGCACCATGCTGCATCCCAACTAATAGGAATTTATCGTCAAAAGTTTGTACAACTATATGTGGTCTACCGAAAGCAATAAGCTTTAGCTCTTTGTTATCTTCTTTGGTGAGTTTATGTAAAGAGACTGATAGATTCTGCTCAAAGAATGTTGTGCCATTCTCTAAAGACGTATTGATATTTGTTTCTAGTGATGAATTTCCTTTGACATCGTATCTATGGTAATTGAATGTACCATTGAGATCAGTCACTTCATCATTACTTGTAGTAATATCATTTAGTCCTCCAAAATCTACAAAATATATTTTTTTTATACCTCCTACAGCATCTTTACATGGCTTTTGTCTACCCCCTGTTAAAGTACATGACATAATTTTAAATATTTTAAGTTTAACAAAAAAGGGTAGGCAGACAGATGTTTACCTACCCCTTATATAATTTAGAAAGCTATCTTATGTATAAAGTACAATTTCGCTTCCAATACCATGCTGGATACCAGCAGTAAAACGCATTACTACTCTTACGTTTTGTGATCCATCTACATCTGCCATATCGATGACTTTAACTTCGTTATGATCAGATAATAGTCCAGTTCCAAAGAATAGGTTGCTCTTTTGAGCTGCTACCATAATATTAGTTGGTAAACCTTTCGCTAAAACTACATTGATTCCATCGAAAGTAAGGTTGCCTCCGTTGAACCATTGAGTACCTTTGTTGTCAGTACCAGCAGCTCCAATGTTACTAGAAAATCCTCCTAAGGCTCTTACATAAGCTCTGTATACGTTAGAAGCTACATAGATAAATAAATCTTCTTTTCCATATACTGTAGAAGGAATTGCATCTGCTACAGCTCCGATCTGAGCAATAGCATTTGCAGCAGTTACATCGGTAGCAGTAACGTCTACTACATCTGAATCTGATGCTAAAGTTTGCTTGAATCCGTCAAACTGTCCAGTAGTTCCGTTAGCACCATTCCAAATGTTTGTTTCCACTCTTTGTGCTACTTTATCAGCTACATGAGCTAAAAGAAAATCAGTGAAGTTTTCAGGTAAATTTGAGTATGCTGAAAAGCCCATAGATACTGCTTCCCAATCTGAGATAAAGTCTTTTTTACATACAGTTAAATTTACTTGAAATTCTTCTGGCTGTAAGATTCTTTCAGTCAAAGTGATTGTGCTAGTGTCTGTGTAGTCACAAGTTGCATCTTTTACGATGTCATCAGTTGCTACTTTCTTTAACACTTCTTTGAATTTTACATTAGGCTTAATGGTGATTAGATCATTAGCCAAAGTGTCTCCGCTTAAAAGTGCAGCCGATATGTATTTACCAGCAAACTCTCCAGCGTAAGTTGATGTGATTGATGTTGTTGTTGCCATTTTTTATAATTTATTATTTAGAAATTCTTTGCATAACCCTATCAAGAGTAGTTTGCGGTCTGTTATTACCTAGGTTTAGGTCTAGCTTTTTAGATTCAGACTCAGGGCTGTGCTTAATAGGCTCTGCTGCTGGTTCTGCTGAAAGCTTTTCTACTTCTTTAGATAATTCTTCTTTCTGGCTTTTGTATTTATCTACTTCAGCCATCATTTTTTGCTTGATTGCTTCTATCTCTGCTTTTAAACCTGTTGTAACTTCATTAAAAGCATCCATTGTAACATAAGTCTTTACGTCAGGAGCTTCTTCAGCTTCAACTGGTTCTGGAGTAGGAGCAGGAGCTTCATCTTCGTCTTTAAGATCAGTAGAAAGCTCTTGTGAAGATGCTTCTACTTTTTCAGAAACGACATCTTCGTTTTCAATACCTTGTGCCATTTCATCTTCTTTAGTGAGAACACTTAGTTTTTCAAGTATCTCATTTAGAATTGTTGTTGAATTATTTTCCATGCTTAAAATTTTATAACTAATAAACCTACTATTAAATTTTTGTTGCCTTTTATACTTTTCCAATACCCTGAGCTTGAAGGCTTCCATCGCAACAATCTCTATGGTAAGACCTTCCATCTGGGCAAAGACATCCCCTTCTATCATTGTCTGGAGATGTCCTGCTATGGGTAAATTTGTTTCTAAATTTGTTTATTCTTCTTCTAAAGTAATTCATGCTCTTCTAGATTTAGGATGTTTCTTCGGAAGTAGATCGTTGTCGGTAGTATATTTTGCGTTTTGTGGTCTACCATTCTTTACTAAGTAGAGAAAGGCATTAACCCTTGCAAAAGCCCACTGACTAGCTGAACGAACTTTTGGGCTACGAGATGTATTGTAAGCTCCAAGCCCACGCTGATAAACAGAAGCAAGGACACCAGTAGTGACACCATACCCCAATTTACTTTTATATTTCTTATTAAATTCATCAGATTTATTTTTTAATGTTGCTCTGTCTCTTGCAGATACTTTAGCACCAGTTTTACCTTTTGCTGTTCCTCTAGCTGTACCTTTACCTTTGGGATTAGGATTAGGTGTGCCAGATTTTGGTGCTTTTGGACTTTTTACAATCCCACCTCTTTTGCCAACTTTAGCAAGTTTGTGCTTCTCACATGGCATAAACCACTCTTTATCGTCTAATACATGAACATGAAATCCATCGCATCCCATATCCTTGGCTTTTTCAATAGCCATTTCTTTGGTAGAATAAGCTGCTCTATCATCAATGATGGCTATTTTTTCATCTATTACTTGTGTAATTAAATCTATCTCCCCTAGCTCTTTTAGTTTTGATTCTGCCCATCTAAGCCCTGCTTTTCCACCCCATGCATCATACATAAGTTTTCCACAACCATCTCTATATGATGTAGACACCTCTAAGTCTTTTGCATGTCTAAGAAGAAAGCTTCTCATCCTTTTTATCGTTGATACCGATAGATTAGATTTTGTTGCCAACATCGATGCTCTGCGTTTTCCTACAGGTGTTCCGCAAGAACCCCAACCATTTTGATCTACAAATTCTAATACTCTTTTTGCATTATTTACAACTGCTTTTGGATAATCGTTATAAGTTGCTAATTTATATTTCTTTGATACTATAAAATCCTGTATCTCTAATAATATTTCTTTGGCATAAGTCTCTTGAATATCATTTCTAATCTCAGACATATTTATCTTATCAGTGAAATAACCTTCTATAGAGAATCCTTTTACAAGTCCAGTTTTAACATACTTTTCCCACACCTCTTCATTGTTAACCTTCATAGAGACCATCCATGTTCCTACTGGCATATCTAGATCATACTTTCTAGTTTTGTCATGGGTTTCATCCTCTACAATCCAACTTTCTACAACTGATAAACCATGGAGGTCAGCTTGATGTTCTAAGGTAGACTTGTTTTGATTACCTCTCATTAAAAATAACTCACTAGCTTTTCTTACAGTGTCACTAGAGAAATAAATATAAAACTCATCTTCACCTTCTTTTCTGTAGATGTTTCTGTCAGGAACTAAAGCAGCCCCCATAAGAATACGCTTCTCTTTATCTACCTCTGCAAGTTTTAGCTTAGGTTGTTTGTTAAGAGCTATAAAGTTTTCCTCTATAGCTGGTTTGTCCACTATCGAAATAGCTTCAATGCCTGAAAGCATTGCTTCTTCGTCTATAAGTAATTCTATTATTTTCATATTGCTGCTACATTTGTTGTTCTATCTGCTTTATTGCCAAAATTTACTAAATCATCATATACTAAATTTACTTTTATTGCTTCTTGATTTTGTGCTAATACTCTACCAAGTTGTGAAGTCTGAGAAGCTCCTACTATATTGAAATCTGGTGCATTTATTGTTCCGCCTGTTCCTCCACTCGATGAAGAGCTAGAAGCTCCAGTTAGAGCTGATATTTGAGCTTGAGCTTTTTTTCTTGCAGAAATAATACTAGCTATTATACCTCCTATACTAGCAGCAAATGCCGCAATACCTAACGGACCAAGTTGTGCGACAAATTCTCCTATAGACATAGAAGCCTTTGCTGCTTGTGCAGAACCTTCTACTGCAACTTGGGTTAATGTGTGTTGACCAGAAACGGCAGTTAGTTTTGCCATTCTAACCTGCTCTAAAACATGAAACTTCACTCTCATGACTTCTTGGGCAATTAGTAAAGCTTGTTGAGCTGTGAAAAAGTCTCTCTCTGCTTTGATTTTTCTTATTTCTGCTGCCTTTTCAAGCTTTTCTAATTTCTTAATCTGAGCTTCTTTTTCTGATGCAGTAATTTTATCATTATTTAATATGACATTCTTCCTCTCTCTTATTCTAGCAAGTTCAGCATCATGAAATGATTTTTGTAGGCTGCCAAGCTGACCTGTTGTTTTGCCAAGAGTAGAGAACATCTTATTTACAGAATCAGCTTGTTCTTTAGAATTTTGTTTAAATGTGGATATAATTTGTTTTAACTGCTCTCTAAGATTCTTCTGATTTTTCTTAAATCTGTGGGAAAATACTTTAAATAATTTATCTGCTGTATCAATGTTATCTTCTAACATTTTTTCGTTAGATATAACTTGTATACCAAATAAGTTTTCAAATGCTTCTTTAAGCATTGTCTGTCTTTTAATTAATTCCTCATGAGTTGTTCTAGTAGTTTCTTGTTCAAACTCTTTAAGCTTTTTTCGTCTATCTTTATTGTTTGAGCTATCTGGGTCTTGAAGAATAATAAATTCTTGCAAAGCTTTTATTTGTTCTTTCTTATTTTTTATAAATTCGTTATGTTCTTTTGTTTCGCCCTTAAGTCTTTGTATTGTTTTGTCTCTTGCAAGTTCTTCTACTTCGATAAAGTCAAAAGAAGATATTGCTTTCTGTTTCAACAACTGCTCTTCTGTAAGTCCTAAATCTAATAGTTCACGTTGTCTTGGTACTTGTTTTTCTAATATCTCTCCTGCTAATTCTGTGATTTTACCCTGAGCAGCTTGTGACATTGCTAATTTTATAATAGAATCTCTATAGTCATCATTTGCTTTAGCGGCATCTTCGGTCATGTTTTTAACATCTTCAAGAGATAATGATGAATCATCTAAACTTTTTATGTAGTCAGGAAATTCTTTGTTGAGCCTTTTAATTGCAATCTCCTTTTGGTTATCGCTTGTAGTTGATGATTCTAAAACAGCTATATAAGTTTCAAACCTACTAGATGTATCATCTACTTTGTCTTTCATGTTGGAGAAAGCATCAGATACTGGGTCTGCTGCTGCTTTAGATTCTTTAAGTCTTTTTACAAGTTTAGGTAAAAAAGAAATAAACAACTGTAAAGCAATCATTACACCACCTACCCCCATTATAGAACGACCTACGTCTTTAATAGCATTTATAAAACCACCAGAGTTTTTTGCTGAAATCTGAAACAAAGATGCAATTTGTCCTATGTTGTTAGCCATACCTTGCAAACCAAAAGATGCATCAGAAGCTAATCTAGAGGTTTCTAAAAGTATCGCATTATTTACACCAGACGTTGCTTTACCTGTCTTGGTTCTTGTGTTTAATATATCTTGAGATTTAGATAACCCATCTACAGCTTTAGCGGTTTTGTTTATGGTTCTGGTGGCATTTTTATCCACCACCATAATATCAACCATTATCTTCTTACTTGCCATGATATTGTCTTTTTAATTGTTCTTTAAGTTCCCTCCAATTGCCTACAGCTTTATATTTACCTTTTGCAATATCAATATTTTCTGATATACCATACCATTGACCGCAGTTAAGTAAATTTATTATATTCTTTATCATATTATTGTATCTATGTCAGGTATTAGATTCAACAATTCAAGTTCTGATGCTCCAGTATTAAGGTTAGTTTTAATAGAGTTTATTCTATATAGTTTATCGCCTATTTTAAACTGATCGTTTAGCTTATATTGAGTGAGTGTTTTAGCTGGTAAAAAACATTTAAATTTATATAATCTTTTTTTGTCGCTAAAAAGACTCAATATATAGTTTCTATAGTATGTCAGAAACAAAGAATTATCACTAACTGTTCCATCAGTAGCAAAGTCTGCATAATCAATCCTGTTCCATTCGTCAAACTCACTATCAAAATTTAGATTATGGGCAGGAGCAGTGGACACACTTCCTTCTTCATTACTATTACTGGGTCGCCAATATGATGTTATTTGATCATGACCAGAAATCCAGCTTATATTTTCACCATTTGTTATAGTTTGATGTATACCATAAAATAAAAGTGGTTTTATGTTTACAGAATCATAATTTCCCTTTGGAGGTGTGAGAGCTTCATGCTTGAAACTACCTCCTGCCGCATACCCCCATTGTATGTCGGTTACTGAATTGTCAGCTTTATCATATAGTCTCTCATATTTTAAATGAGAAAATGGTAATTTAATCTCATAATTTTGACCAATATCCGAATAGTCCAGCTCTTCGTAAAAACTATTGCCAAACACCTTATCAAATTTAGCTAGATGCTGTGCCATTAAAACTGTATCTGTTTCTTCATATTCAAAAGAAACTTTAGTAAATGGTCTTGCAGGTGATATTGTATGAGAATCTACATCTACAAAATCTGTAATATCAATAGTTCCCTTACTCATATTATTTACTGCATCAGCATAAAAGTCGTCTAGAGTTCTCACTTCTATTACAGGAGTTGAAGCAACTGGTTGCTGAACAAATGCAGTAAGATTAAACATCCTAAAAAGACCAGATAGAAAATCTATTACTTTCATATCTGGAAAATGTTTTCCTATATCAAAGGTTTCTGCTGTTTGAATTAAACTACCTCCACTTATAGTGTATGTAGCAGATTGCTCTTCTGCTCCTAGCCTTGCATGTCTAGCTACTTTTACTGTAGCGTTAAATTTAATTGCAGTGTCAGATATAACTTCCCAAACCATATTATATCTTCTTGAGTAGTTATATGCATATATAAATCCAGTGTCAAGCGTTTGACTTGTAGCACCAGAAACTTGTTTAGAAGCAAAAACTTGACCTGTATTAGTGTCTACTATTCTTAGTGTAATAATCACAGAAGCAGCACTATTTCCGTTTGTAAGAGTAATATTAGTGAGAGTTAAAACCGATTTGTAATCATGATTCTGTAAACCAAAAGCAGAAAAATTCCATTTACCACTAGGCGATATTTGTAGCTGAGTATCGGTAAAGGAATCTGCTGTAAAAAAGGAATCGTCTAGTCTTATTACTTTTTCTGTTTCTTCTTCTATTCCTTCATATTCTATGATGTCATTTTTTTCTCTTGAAAGCCACATATACAAATTGGTCATTGGAGTAGTGTCAAAGAATCCAGTAAAAGATATATTAAATCTTGTTTCTATAGCATCCAATATTCTCTGTACCTTTATAGCTGGTTTTAAGTCAGTGTATGCTAAACCTCTTGTTGAGTCTGAAGAGTCATAGTGTAAATTTCCATCATAATTAGTTCCACCTGATCCTGAATCGTAGTACAATCTTTTTGTAGTGGTGATAAGTGGATATATTACATTTGCAGATAATATTGCAGAAGAGTTGACTAATCCATTCTTAACTTGATTAGCAGTGTAATCGTGATTATATGCTGAAATGTCTAAAGATGAAAGTTTGTGATCTCTAATCTTATCTTTTAGAATTATTAAGCCACCATAAAATATAACTGTATATGAAGATACCTTGTTATTTTTCATTTCTATAGAATCTAGATATAAAAATCCTTCTCTGTATGGCTGGTAATTTAAATATATTTTAGCTTCTCTTTTTAGGTTAGCATCGTACCCATCAATATCTGGATTGTAGAAGTGTTTAAAATATTTGTTATTTACACTATTAGCAGGAATTTTGAATGTTCTAGAGAAGTCAGAGAATATTTTAGCAATGTCTTTGGCATCTTGAATTGAAGAGACAAGCGTTATAGATTCATCGTCAAATAAATCTAATTTAACGAAATCCTTACTACCAGAAGTTTGCTCAACATATAACTGAATTTTTATCATCTTATATCCTGTATATAATTGTTTGCCAATTCAAACTCTACTGTAAAGTTTATAAGCTTTTCGTTTACTTCTTTTTTTTCATTGAATGAGTTGGTAACTGGAACAAGAGGTACAAGAGATTCAACAGAGTCTGTGTCATCTGAAAAATCAACTGTATCATGTAGCCAACAATGCTCTGTTACCATTAACTGCTTAATTACTTCGTTATGATCCTCTGTAACAAATCCAGTGTTTAATCTTATCTTTTGAGTAGCGGTAACATCTATAGTCTGTCTAGAATGACCTTGTGCAGAAAAACTTACATCTGTAGTGCCAATGTTAACTATTGATCTTTTATATGTCTCTCTTTCTGATTCAAATGTATCGTCTCTACGTTTGAAAAACCATAAGTCTTGAATTGCACCAAACTTATTTAAAAAGGATATTTTATAGGGTCTATGTTTACATTCCTCTATAAGTCTTATTGTTTTTTCTCTAACTGAACCATCTACAAGAGTAATCTGTACTTTAGTTGTGTTTTGAGGAAGCTGAGAATGTTTACTAAATTTACTAGATTGGAACGATCTTCTTTGTGTTATGTCTGCTCTTATATTAGTTGTTGAAGCTCTAAATTCATCAGAGTCTACCCTTACATCCGATACATTCGTGTTTATGACATCTGTATTTAATTCTACAGCTTGGTTAAAATATTTTACTTTATGAATACTATCTGTGTTAGACGATGAGTAAAAAGGAATAAATGGAGCTTCACCTTCTTTTAAGAATATAGTGTCATTCGATAATAAAAACCCATTTGACAACTGAGGATTTAGACCATCTTGAAATTCTCCATATCCTTTAAAGGCAATCATTTTTTTACTCAGAGTATCAGTAGTTCCATTATCAAAGCTCCTTGTTATCTCTGATTCCACCCATGCTGTTTGCACAATATTATTATAATCTCCAGTAAAGGATATGTCTACATAATCTTTTACAAGCTCGGCAATTTCAAATATAATAATTGATTCTCCAGATAATAAGCTTTTCGTTAAGGTGTATTGAGGTGTTGCAGGTCTCTCTCCTAGTGTGCCTTGGTATACATATAGATTTAAAGTAGCTTGAGTTATCGTTGCCATGTCATATATTATTTTATATTTTTATCTTCTTTGTCCAAAATATCTAAAGCTACCATCAGAGCCAACTTGATTTGCTCCTAAACTTATAATTCTTTTACTTCCAATGCTTACACTTTGAACTTTTTGGCGATGCTCCGATAAAGACCTGCCGCCTAGATTTGTAATCAAAGGTTGAGCTATAACCAGTCTATGTGAATGTTGAGTTTGTGAAATAGATTCTGGATTAAAATGAAATCCATAAAAATCACCGCTAGTATTTCCAGTGCCGCCTGTAGTGGTTGCGTTAAATGAATGGTTACCGAATGTACCTCTTAATAGAACTGGAACTCTAGCATTATCAAGTGGATCATTTCCATAATTGCTGAAATTTCCATAATTAAAATCACTTGCCCATTTCAACGTACCAGCATCATTAAATAACTGGGTGATGCCAACATGCACCCTTCCGTTTGTAACTTGAGGTGATCCACCAGCACTTGGCGATATAAACCTAAATGCTATTGTGTTAGTTTGATTAGAAGTTGAGAAAGCTGCTTGTCCTGTCTTAATTGTAGAAGATGGTGTTTGAACAGCTATCATGTTTGTAAGAGTAGGGAAATTATATCCTGTTAGATTGGTAAATACAACAACTATATCTTTTGTAGTTTGATCCCAGTTAAATGAAGCAGGGCTGAGTGTATCTGTAAGTGTTCCGTTTATGTATATTTCAAGAGACTCACCCCCATCAGTTGACCTTGTGCCACGCTGACCTGTAGCTTGGAATCTTATATATAGAGATTCTGTACCTGCCATCAGTGCATTTACTGCTGGTAGATTTGCACTATCTGCTACATCACTCTCTACAGGTTCTGTTATTACAGTTTCTGAAGGACAGGCTATAGATAATTTATAGTCATCAGTTTTAAGTGGAGCATCTACTGTTATTGTAAGTGTACCTTCACCAGTTCCTGACCTAGTAAGTCCTAATCCACCTTGCTGCTGTCCACTTCCCAATCCTGTTAAGTCTGATGGAGATATACCAATATCTTGAAGTTGTTGAGAAAAAGTGCTATCACCTTTGAATCCATGGGGTACTGCTGATTCGCCTGAGAATTGTGTTGTTATTTTTATAGGAATATTTATAGTAAAATTAAGAGTAAATGAACCTGTCCTGTTTGCAACATCAACAGTGTATATTCTTGTTCCTACATCCTCTGCAATATTAACCTGACCTCCACATGGCATAACTTGTGTAAGTGTAGCTGGAGGATTGTATTCTTCTGGTGCATCCGTAGAATCTACTGTTAAGTAAAACGGACTTCTTACGTTAATTTTTTCTATATCTCCTGTAGACATAACTAATAGTATTTTATGTTGGTATGTTTGTTACTTTAAAAACATCGCCAGTTTTTACTTGTATTCTCGACCTTTTTAATCTATATTCACCATTTCTTTCTTCATATCCTGCTCTTTTAAATATCTCATCTATATTTAAATGAATATCTTTTTCTACAGGTTGAGTGATACTATTTATTTTTTGCATAGTTATTTCAATAGCATCATCAATAAAGTTAGTAGGCTTCATGCCTTGAGATGATAACTTTTTCTTTATTTTACCTGCTACATACTTTAATGATGCAGGAGTCTGTTCTATTAGTTTGCCAGTTTCTAAATCTCTAAGCTTTGATTTTTTTTCGAGCCACCTAGTTAGACTTGAAATTTTCGCTTTTACTTTACCACCTTCATCTAATTTAGTGGCATAACTATTCCCTTCGATTCCAATATGGAAACTACCGCCACTTATAGATTTATCTAATTTACTTTTTGAAAATGCTATTCTTAAACTTCCCCTAAGATCACCAGTGAAATCTATTGGTTTTTTTATTGTTCTCGTTCCATAAGCACCAGTATATGTTCTAGTTCTATTTCTCCCTATTTCTATCTTAAGAAGTGTTATAAGTCTTTTAGATAGACCTAACATATATGCTTCTGTATTTCTTAATTTTAATCTACTTACAGACATCCAGTTCCAGTTGAATTAATTATTTGTATATCATTATTCGCCACTTGAACATTCAAAGACAGAGACCATCCTGTAAACAGAGATTCCATTCGATCCTCAAATAATGTAGCAGAAGCAGATTCGTTTAGCTCAAATCCATCACTTTCTAAACCACCTCTTCTTAGAGAGCTTTGCAATCCATTGATAACACTTAGCATTGTGTTTAAGACATCTTGTTTGTTGTCCATACCAAGGTGAGGACTAGATGTAGATTGTTTATCAGATTTAGTTTCATCTACAATATCCATTGCAAGTATTGTTAGAGAGAAGTTTATAAAGTGCTGTTCAAAAGCTACTTCATTAACTACAATATGTGCCAAAGGAAAGATAGTATGTTTTGATAGGTCTACTTCAAATATATCTCCAGTTGTAACTGTATTTATACTTTCGTTACCATTAAGATAACCAAATATAGAATCAATAAGCTTATAGTAACTTTTCATTTTCCTTTATATGATTTTTTTATCATTCTTGCTTCTAATTCATTTTTCTCCTTCTCAAACACTAGATAATTCAAACACTTAAATAATCCATGTGAGGTAACTTCATCGAATTTGAGGACATCTCCTTTAGCAAGTGCGTATATTGATTGATACCAACCCCACTTTGAGCTAAAATTTCCTTGAGCGGTGATGTCTGTGGATTCTTCTCCATTTGCTTCTCCATATAACTCAGGGTAGCTAGTGACAATTCCCTCCCTAAATCGTAAAAAAAAACCATAGCACCCATAACAACACTCATCGGCATTTCTTTCATTATATTCTGTAAATCTTCACTCGGTGTATAAGGTGCTATAGTATATTTATCTTTAGATTGAAAATTGACAGGTCTAAATAAAACAGCCATAGCTTTATGCATTTGTTGCCAATCCGAAATAGTATTTTCTAAATCTACAAACTCACCTAGAGATATTTCATCTAGCTTTGGTATAAACGCCATGTCAACATCCAACAGTTTGAAATGCCTTATTAGTTCAGGTGTTTCTTCAAAAGCCTTGCCAATAACTGAAATTACTTTCTCAGCTTCCACCATAGGAATCTTTTCTACATCTCTGAGTGTTACATCACAAAATATTTCAATTAACTTATTATTGAGAAATTCATCAGCTCCTTCATTCTTCTCTGCAACCTTTATATATCTTTGGTATTCTCCAAGTTTTATATCTGCTAAAGATGTTGGTACTTCTAGCTGAATTTTCCTTGATGTTTTTCCCATATTAAATAAACTTAAAATTACTTTTTTGTACTAAATGACTTAAAATATTATAACTGCATCATTGGCACATAAATATTAAACTATATATATTTATATTAATATAAGATTCACATATATTTATATTCACCTATATAAATATTAGTTAACTTATATTTATATATAAACTTTATATACAAGAATAGATATATTAATATTATGCCTATTTGACACTTGGATTATTTTTTCTGTATATCGAGCAGTAAAGTTCCCTTATTTTGGCACTAGATTCCTTAGGACTATACCTGACATCGCTGATTACCTTCCAGTTCTTTTTCTTAAAGTCCGATGTAAAGTGCTTAACTTCTATTTCTATTAGATAGTCCTTTTCACCTTTCTTCTTTGGTACATGGTATATCCTAATACCATTCTCTAAACACCAACTCATACACTTGTCTGGATTCATGTATGCGAATGTAATTATAAATCTTTACAAAACAAATGTCACATGGAGAATGTTGTCTGTGGAGAGAGTAGGTTAATGTATCCCCCGCCGTCAAAAATACACAGACCCAATACCCAAATAAATAAAACTTAATATAAGGCTTTCTAAGGGCTTTATTTTTTTGACTGGACATATACCATTAAATCTATTAGATTGTCCATTTATGATACCTTAAAATGCAAACGAAGCCATCTATTTAATCTTTTTTCACATTCGATTTACTGACAATCAACCATTTATCAAAATATAGGATATAAAAAAACCCCTAATAAAAGGGGTTAATATTTAATTAATTAGGTTTTATTTTTATTTGTTGTTCAAAATACCCGCTTGATTCATTTCTTCATATATACGCTGTATTCTATCAGTCTGCAAAATTTGTTTTAATTCCTTTTTACTTTTTCTGTTGTATTCGAATTGTTCTCTATTTGCCATAATTTTATATTTTTTTTATCCAATAACTGCTGAGTTCTTCCTCTCTATCGTCTTGTGTTCCGTCATCATTATGGATAACAGGAAAGGTCACAAGTAAGAAATCAAATGCGGTCTGATCATCTTTAAAGGTTTTACCATTAAAACAAACGTTCCCGAAATCATCAGCTATAAAATATTTATTTTCTTTTGCCATAGTTTATATGTTTAATGATAATGATTAAAATCAAAATCAGTTTCCATTTCGTAAATATTGCAATTTGATTGAATTAGCTTATTATAGTAATTATCGAAATGGTGCAAATTTCTAAAGGTTTTTATTGTTGTAATGGTTTTCCCATTGCTCATTGAATAAGATATTTTTTTAGTGAATTCCATATTAATAATTGTTATAGGGTTTTAATCTGTTTTGGTAGTTAGCTCTTTTATAGTTTCTATGTAGGTTGTGAAATAGAGTATATTGAGCATGAAAAAGCATATCCATTCCACAGCCCGAAATACTACCATTTGGACTAACCCCAGCCAATTTTAAGAGTTTAGGGTCTCTAATTGTTCTAAGCTCATTTTTATAAACATAGGCAAGTTTTATTTTTCGACTCATTCCAGAGCGAGAAACAGAAACCACACCCGCATAAAATCGACCATTTAAAAGTGCGTTTTTTATTCTGTTCAATTCTTTTAATGTATAGTCAAAATCTCTGTAATTGTCAGAGCATATTTTTTGAGCTATTTTATAAATGTGTTTTGTAGTGTTCATTGTATTATAATTTAGTTATTGAAATTGTTTTATCATATCCATAAGACTTAGGTAAAAAATTTGGATCATTTGCCAAAATACCTTTTATGTCGTGGATTACATTTGCTTTAATTATTTGAAAGCAATTAAAGGGATTATTTCCTATTAAATAAACAATAAAAGCTAATAGATCTTTTTTCTGTTCAATTGTAGCCCATTGCATAAATTGAAACCTTAGGTCAATATGACCCGCACAAAATTTAGATAATTTTTGATCCAATTTTAGGTTAATTTCTAAGTCTCTTTTTTCCATTGTATTAAAGTTTTAGTTTATAATTAAATTAGATTCCTTTGCTTTATTGTAAAGCTCTGTAATGTGTGGGAAATGGTATTCAAATTCTTTGATATTTTCAAGGTCATTGGATTCCATATCCATTCTAACAATATGATTGTATATTCCTTTGAAATTAAGGTATTTTAATTTTGGTGGGTCAAATAGTAATTCCTCCACATTATACCCATTGAAAACCAACCTTTCAATATAGTAAGTGTAAAATTGTTTTTTTTCTTGATTAGTCATAATAATAAAATTTTAGTTAGTAAATAAATAATGCTTCACCCGTAAAAGTAAAAATTTAAATGACATATATGACACATGGAAATAATAAAAAGTAAGATTTAACAAAACTTTAACATATTAATTATTATGTCAAATAGAAAGCTTTGA
>Ga0208159_1000098_pt1 | contig 33060 bp, 49 predicted proteins | sample 9_EtaG_FD_184082 | JGI IMG/M metagenome (GOLD analysis project Ga0208159, IMG submission 184082) | Marine viral communities from the Subarctic Pacific Ocean - 9_ETSP_OMZ_AT15188 metaG (SPAdes) (version 2) | ecosystem: Environmental > Aquatic > Marine > Oceanic | place: Pacific Ocean | collected... | reverse complement strand
AGTAGTAAAGCTATACCAGATGCAGTAAAAACTTATGTTGCTTCAATACGAACAGATTGTGCAGAAATAGAAACAGCAATTACTAATGCTAGTGATATGGATGCATTTAAAGTATTGTATACAGACGAGTTAAATAGTGATGCTACAGTAAAAACAGTAGCAAGAATACATAGGTGGACAAGTGATAGCACAGTTAAAGACTATATTAGGTAAAATAAAACAAAGACTATTTGGTAAACTTTGTGAGTGTAAGCCTAAGAAAAAAAGAGGCAGACCGAGAAAGAGTGGTTAGTTGTGCCTTTAAAAAAAATACCTTTTAAACCAGGGGTTAATAGAGAAACCACATCTTATGCCAATGAATTTGGTTGGTTTAATTCTAATTTAATACGATTTAGAAAAGGTCGTCCTGAAAAAATGGGAGGATGGTCTCGATTAAGTAGTAATAACTACGATGGTACTGGCAGGTCGTTACACGTTTGGGCGGCTTTAGATGGTTCTAAATTTATGGGTTTAGGAACTGAAGCAAAATTTTATATTGAAGAAGGAGGAGGTTATAATGATATTACTCCTATTCGATCTACCGTTACTTTAGGAGCTAATCCATTTTATACTGGTGATGCAGGAACTAGTAATTTAACGGTTACACACGCAAGTCACGGAGCCGTTGTAAATGATTATGTTACTTACAGTGGAGCAACTGCTGTTGATGGAATAACCGCTGATCAAATAAATAAAGAACATCAAATTACACAAGTTATAGATGCAAACTCTTATGTCATAACTACAACAGGAAGTGCATCATCTGGTTCTACCGCAGGAGGTGGTTCTTCTGTATTGGCTCAATATCAAATTAATACAGGTTTAGGAACGGTTGTTTCAGGCACAGGTTGGGGTGCAGGTTTTTGGGGTGGTACTGCCTCCACTTACTCTGCAACCACATTATCTACAGGCATTAATAATTCTGTTACCTCTATACCTTTAACTAGTGCTTCTGATTTTGAAACTGCATCTACTACATTAAGTTCTGATTTAGATGTGTATAGTACGAGTGTTACCGTAGCAGACGCCTCTTCTTTTCCATCTAAAGGCACTATAAAAATAAATAGTGAGTTTATACGATACGCAACAAAAACAGGAAATACATTTGGTTCTTTAACAAGAGCTTCTGATGGCTCTACTATAGCAGCACATAGTAGCACCGATGCAGTTACTTTTGTAGGACTAATATTAATAGAAGATGAGTTAATTTTATACACAGGTAAATCTACAAATACGCTTGATGCAGGAGTTGCTCGAGGAGCAAGAGGCACAACTGCTGTAGCACATAGTAGTGGCGTATCTGTAAAAGAAGCAAATGATTTTATTGGATGGGGCGAGGGATCTTTAACTTCTGCATCTACTGGTCAAAATATACGTTTATGGTCTCAAGATAACTGGGGTGAAGATTTAATATTTAATGTGTTTGATGGTACACCATTTTACTGGGATAAAACACTTGGTACTTCTACACGAGGTTCTAGTTTAGCCTCTCAAGCAGGAGCATCTGACTGTCCTACAGTTGTAAGAAAAATTATGGTATCTCCTTCTGACAGACACGTTATCGCTTTAGCGTCTAACCCTCGAGGAGAAACAGAACAAGATTTACTACAAGTTCGTTGGTCTGATCAAGAAAACCCATTTGACTGGACACCCACTGCTACTAATACCGCAGGCGGTCAAAGAATATCTTCTGGTTCAGAAATTATTACAGCAAGAAAAACAAGGCAAGAAATATTAATATTAACAGATGCTAACTTACACGCTATGCGTTTTGTAGGACCACCATTTACTTTTAGTTTTACCTTGCTTGCAGGTAACGTTTCTATTGTAGGACCAAACGCTATTACAACTGTTGGAGATAGAGTGTTTTGGATGGATAGAGAAAATTTTTATGCATACACTGGTAAGTTACAAGTTATACCTTGTACTGTACTGCGTTATGTTTTTGATGATATTAACTTACAACAAAGTTTTAAATTTTTTGCTGCATCAAATAGAATGTTTGATGAGGTATTTTGGTTTTATGTATCTGGTGACTCAACAGAAATAGATCGTTATGTAAAATACAACTACACAGAAAATACTTGGGATATTGGCACTATGGTACGAACAGCTTGGGTTGATTATGGTATACACGATAATCCAAGAGCCACTGGTTCTGTGAGTGGAACACAATTTGTCTATACGCACGAAACAGGTCAGAATGATGATGGAACTCCTATGACAAGTTTTATAGAATCTGCTGATTTTGATTTAGGCGATGGTAATGAATTTATGTTTGTAAATAGATTAATACCAGATGTATCGTTAAATAACTCTGATGCATCTGTTCAATATATTATTAAGACTAGAAACTTTCCTGGTCAAAGTTTAACAACAAACTCTACTAATACAGTTACTTCTACCACTGATCAGTCTTTCTTGCGAGCTAGAACAAGACAGGCAGTAGTTAGAATAGAAAGTAATACCGCAGATGTTGCGTGGACACTTGGAGATTTACGATTAGATATTAGAAAAGATGGGAGAAGGTAATGGCTAAATTGTTAGAACAAAGTTTTGCAGATGCTCCAGATGAGTATGATGTAATAACATTTCAAAGAATATTACGAGATATAGAGACTGCTTTGACTAAAAAAGAGTTTCCTCAAGAGGTAGAAAGCTTAGATGGATCTAGGTCAGTTTCTTGGTTTATGAGTTAAAATATGGCAAATTCGTTTCAAAATGTAGCAACAGTAGTATCAGGGACATCAGATACCACAATATATACGTGCCCTACCGCTACACAAGCTATTGTAAAAAATATAAATTTGTATAATAATCATAGTGGAACAGTAGATGTTATTATAAGTATACGAGATAGCTCTGCTTCTACAACAGTCATTATAGATAAGAGTACTATGGCTGCCGCTGGAGAAACGTCCCTCACTGCTCCGTTTGTTTTAGAGGAAAGTGATACGCTCATATTAAATTGTGCAACAGGAAGTGTAATTAATGCATTTCTAAGTATTTTGGAGATTTCATAATGGAGCAGACAAGTCCTAAATATTCAGGTGAACCAACTGTTCAATCCGTTGCTTCAGGTTTAGCATCATTAGGTAGATATGGAGATACATATATGGTACACGCCGCCGAAGGCGAAACCGTTATACCAGCAGAAATACTTAACGCTAATCCAGAATTAAAAAATCAATTATTCACGCAAATGCGTATGATGGGTATTAAAGACCCAAACCGATATGTAGTAGGTAATAATTTAAACTCAATCAACCCTATAACTGGTCAACCAGAATTTTTCTTTAAAAAAGCTTTTAGAGCCGTTAGAAAAATTATTAAAAAAGCCGCCCCTATTATTGTACCCATAGTTGGTAATATGATAGCTCCGGGCGTAGGTGGACCTCTTGCATCTGCTTTGATGACAAAGATACAAGGTGGTTCAATGTCCGATGCTTTTAAGAGTGCGGCTATGGCGTATGCAGGTCAAGCCGTGGCAGGTGGTGCGGCAAAAGCTTTTTCACAAGGCTCAACAGCAGGATATGGTAAATCATTCTTAGAAGGATTAAAACAAGGAGCGTTGTCTCCTATTGAAGCCGCAGGTAATCTTTTTAGTAGTGGCCCACAAAATCCGTTAGCTCAAGGTATTTTTGGTCCAAGAGGGGCAAACGTGTTATTTAGAGAAAGTGCAAGAGAATTAGGTGCAAATAAATTTGCAGGTATTGGATCTGCATTATTTCCTGGTTATCAAGGGGCAGCAGCTAATTATGGAGTTCCACAAACAATACAAGCTCAAAACATTAACCCAGAACTTTCTAGCAGTAGTGCAAAACCTAGTAGAGGTTATGCTTCAATAGAAGGAGTTAACCCAGATGGTAGCGTTAACGCAGGAAGTGTAAGAGTTGATACGGCAGGACCGCCAAGTAGTGGTGGTATGACAGTTGATCAACAACTTCAAGCAGCAGGAGCATCAGATATAGCAGGATCTAGCACAAGCTTAAAACCAATAGGTGATGCAGCAGGAACAACATCCAGTGGTATTTTCTCAGGAACCGCAGGAGAGATAGCTAAGAAACTTGTAAAAAATCCGTTTGTTGTAGCAGGTGGAGCTGGAGCTTTAGCATATGCTTTAACACCAGAGGGTGAACTACCAGAAGAAGATTTAAATAAATTATCTGCACCACAAAGAACTGCTTATGACCAATATTTAGCATTAGCAGATAAAAACAGTGCAGAAGCACAATCGTTAAAACAAAAAGCGGGCATCTTTTCTCCTTATGCTGATAGCCCGCAAACTCTAGCTAATATTGCAGGTATATCATTAGCAGATGCACAAAGATATCTTGCTAATTTTGCAGGTGGTGGTGAAGTCATCGGACCAGGAACAGGTACTTCTGATGATATAAACGCTAAACTATCTGACGGTGAATTTGTTATGACTGCCAAGGCAGTACGAAACGCAGGTGGTGGAGATAGAAACGCAGGTGCTGCAAGAATGTATGATTTAATGAGAAGATTTGAAGGAGGTCCTGCTTATGGCTGAGTTAACAACAACATCTAGTATAGTAAGACAAGCTCCCTTTTTAGAGGAGATACAAAGAAAAATACTAGACCAAGCACTAGCAAGAGGTGAAACACCAATTGATGTCCCTGATATACAGGTTGCATCTCAAGATCCACTTACTACACAAGCGATTGAAACTGGTGCAGGTATTGGTTCTTTTATGCCGTACTTTACCAAAGGTGCAGGCACTATCGATGAGGGATTAGCGACATTAAAATCACAAGCAACGGGTGTTCCAGGATTATTAGAAGAAGCTGCGGCAACTGCAAGAGGTGCAGACGAATTACCAACACAGGCAAACATACAAGCTTTAATGGATCCGTATCAAAGCCTTGTTACAGAGCAGGCAACTGCTGAGTTAGCTAGACAAGCCGATATGGAACGAAATAAACTACTTGCTCAACAGGCAGGTATAGGTGCACTTGGTGGTGACAGAGGACAGTTACAGTTAGCAGAATTACAGAGAAACTTAACTGATATGCAAAGCAGACGTATTTTTGAAGATATGTCAAAGAATTTTCAACAAGCACAAAATGCGTTCCAGAACCAACAACAAAGACAACAACAGGTTAGCCAATTGTTAACAGGTATAGGACAGACTACAGGTCAAGAAGCACAAAGACTTGGTCAAGGCATAGGTGCGTTTGGTGAGGCACAACAACAGTTAGCAGGTGCAGGTCAAGCATTGACACAGTCACAGACACAGTTGTTATCTGGTCTTGGTAATTTAAGACAACAACAAGCTCAAACAGAGCTAGATGCGGCTAGACAGTCACAACTACAACAGATTTATGAACCTTATCAAAGAATTGGTTTTACAAGTGATATCTTTAAACCTAATATAGGTTCTGCGCAGTCTGTATTAGGCTCAACTGTGGCACCATCACCTAGTCCATTATCACAGGCTATTGGTGCAGGAACCGTGGTTCTTGGTGGTATAAAATCTTTTGGTAATCCGTTTGAGTCTATATTTAAACCGAGTAGTAGTTAATGAGAAAACCCGTACGATCAACAGTAGCAAATAGAAAATACTTTCAAGGTGGTGGACTAGCTCCGATGAAACCTGCCGCACCTGAAGAAGCCGTTGGTATTATGGCATCTTCACAACCACTGGTAGATATGGTTGCACAAAGTGCAGGTAATCCACAAGGTGGTATGTCTCCTTTGAACTTTAATCAAGGTGGTACAGTGGATGTTCCTACGGGTAGAACTACATCTAGACTTAGAGATCTAGACTTAAAATTAGGAAGAGGTTTACAAAATCTTTATCAAAATCTTTATCCAAGGTCAAATATTAAAGCAGATTTTTATGACCTTATACCAGGGGGAGAGGGTATACCATCAGCAATTAGAAGTATTTTTACAAAAGATGCTCTTACAAAATCTTTTAGTGTTGGACAATTAGGAGCAGTGGATATGTTAATAAAAAAGAACCCTAAAAAAGATCCACGTAAAATAATGGAAACGGCTTACAAAGTTTATAATGAAAATCCAAATTACGGAAAAGAAATAGACAGTAAACTTCAAAAAGCAGTTGATCAGATAGGTAGAGCTGTTCCTAGAGAATTGACTTCTGAAGAAATAGAAAGAAATAAAACAAGTATTGACCCTATTACTGATAAACAAAGAGAACAAAGTAAAAAATCTATAAAAGAGGCAGAGGCACAAAGAATAGAAGAAATAACTAAAAGTATAGAAGGCAAAGATGCTTCTGATAAAGATATCAAAACAGAAGAGTTTACTTTTCCTTTTGCTAAACAAGAAAAAACAAGTGTAGCTAAAACATCAGAGGATCAACAAGATAATCAGAATGCAGAAACTATTGCAAATGAAAAAGGAGTGAACGCAATTTTAGATAAAACAACTCAAGAACCTGTTAATCAAAATGAAGAAGCTAAAACTGCTATGGATGAAACAATTCAAAACATAAACAAAAATGCAGAAGAAGGTAATCAAGAAGAAACGGAAAAAAGTATTGAAGATTACACAGAAGAGTTTAAAAAAGCTATGCCTAAATTTGAAGGTATGACTGAAGAAGAAAAAGGTTTTGCTATTATGGAAGCTGGATTAGCTATTATGGGAGGTCAAAGTCCTAGAGCCTTAGAAAATATATCCAATGGTTTACAACCGTTAGTAAAAAAGTTTGCTAAAAACAAAGAGCAAGAAAGAGCTTTTAATCAACAAATAAATATAGCTGCAGCTAAATATGGTATAAGTAAAGTAGATCAAGATAGAGCAAGAGATTTAGCTTTATCAGACCAATTAGCAAAAGAGGGAAGAACGTATGCTCCAGGAAGAGTAGTGTTAAAACCTTTTACATATAAAGGTAAAAAATACGGTAAAAATGATTTTTTTGAATTTACCAGAGGAGAAATGGAAACGAATGAATTTAAAAATATTCCTGCTGGAACGTTAGCTTCAGAAAGTGCTTTTGGACAAATAAAACAAAGTGAAAGAACTTTTTCAGATAATCTAAGACTTATTGAAGTAGCTAATGCCGCTTTTAAAAAGGAACAGTTAGGACAAGGAATTAAAAGTGCTGAGTTTGATAAAAATATGGAAACTTATCAAAAATCAGGTGAGGGTTATTATACAGGTTTAAGAATGCGTGCTCAGTTAGGAGAAGCAGCAGCAATACTTATGGATGATCCTGATGCTATTTTAGGAGCAAAAGGTTACTTAGGAACTATGGCAGATAAAGCTCTTAACCTTGCTGGTCTTAATAGAGGTGAATTAAATGCATTAAGAAATGAAGGTAAATTAAAAATTTTTAATGCAAAAATGAAACAAATCGGTACTACAATGCTTGTTGAAATTTTAAATGAAAGCACTAAAACTATTTCTGATCAAGACAGAAAAAGAGTGGAAGAGTTAACATCTCAAGTTCTACGAGGAGGAGATTTTACTAAAAGTTTAAAAGAAGTTCAAGATATGATGACATTTTTGGATGGTCAAATTAAAAAAGGAATTGTATCTAATACAACAACAATGAATAGACTTGAAAGAAAATTTGAAGATGGTTTAAAAATAAAAGATGTTGATATAAAAACTTTAGATCCTAAAGAACAGCTAAAAGGCATAAGAGATGATTTAACTTTTGGTTTTACAGGTAGAGGAGGACAAGCAATTAAAATTTCTGATATATGGGATCCAGATGGAGATGATGGAGCAGGTGATTTTAAAACAGAACTTTCTTTTCCAAAAGGTACTCAAACATGACATTATTAACATTACCTTCAGGTCAAACCATTGATTTTGGAGATATGGATAAAGAATCAATTAAAAAAACTCTTCAAGGTATGCAAGCAAAAAAACCTGAACTGTTTCAAGAGGCTAAACCTAAATACGCTCCAGAAATTTTTGCAGAGGCTAATAAACAAAGATTATTAGAAACTGAACAGCAAACTAGTGAAAAGGCACAACAAAAAGATTTAGTTACTAATGATGGTGAAGTGCAAAGTCATGCTTTTCAATACTTTTATGGTAAAGCAGACAATGACAAAGGTAGAGAGATGCGATTAACTCAAGAGTTTGGTGATGGTACTTTTCAAAAGTTAGGCACTAATGATTATATGTTATTGTTAGATAATATATCTACAGAAAAAAAACGTCAATATAATTTACCAGAAGAAGGAACTATACGTGTAAACAAAAAAGGTTTTTCAAGATATGATTTAAGTAGATTTGGTGGTGAATATCGTGGTCCATTGATTGCTACTACTGCCGCAGGTTTAGCATTTACAGGTGTTGGTATATTACCATCAATGGCGATTATGGGTGTAGCAGGTGCAACAGGTAAAGCGTATGATGAATTAGTTTCTGAAGAATATTTTGAAGGTTTACAAGATCAAACTAGAGATGAGATATATGGAGATATTGCTAAAGAAGGTATAACAATGGCTTTAGGAGAAGGTATCTTTAGAGGTTTGTTTGCAGGAGCAAGAAGAATTATTAAAGGACCAGGGCCAAAACCTAATGAAGCGAGAGTAGATGAGTTAATTGATTTAGGATCTAGTCCAAAAGAAGCAAGAAAAGTTGCTACAGAAGAAGCACGTTTTGAAATGAGAACAGCTATAAAAGAAGGTGCAAGACCCAATATTAGTGAAGTTAGTGGTAAAGCTTTTTTAGGAAGAATGCAGGCTATTTACGAAGCTATTATTCCTAATAGAGGAGCCGCAGTTGCTAATCGTAATTATGTAAAAAAAGTTTTTGATGAGTTTAATGCAGGTAATTTATCAGAAACAGAATTAAAACAAACATTAAAAGCACAAGCAGAAGATGTAAGTTCTATTATAGCAAATGATATGAAAGATCCTAATAAAGCTTTTAAACAAGCTCAAGGTAGATTAAATGATGTTATTAAAAAAGAATTAGATGAGTTAGATAATATTGTTACTAAGGGTGTGCCAAATGAAACGCAAGCATCTTTTTTTGAAACATTATATGAAGGTGCTTCTAAGTTATGGAAAACAGACTCTGATGCGTTGTTTAGAAATGCAGAAAGTTTAATTGGCACAGGTAAAAGAAGTAAAATAGATGCTTTGCCTGGATTAGTTAAACTAATTGAAGATTTACAGAAAGATGTTTTTAAAAGGGCAGACAAATCTGCAAATCTTTTTGACTCTCCAATAATGGTGGAATTAAGAAAAAAAATTGGTTTTGTAAAAGACTCAAAAAAAGCAGGAGTTTTTGTTCACGAACCATCGCAACAAAAAGCATTTACCATCAAAGAAATTAATTCTTTAAGACAAGCTTTAAGATCTTTATCTAAAGACCCATCTGTTGCTCCAGGAATATTAGATAATGATATCGGTAGAGTTATAGAACAAATTAATAAATCAATAGAAGCAAAACAAGTTCAACTAGGTTTAGATTTAGCAGAGGCAACTTCTAAAAAAGATATTATGGGTATAGAAAAAGTACAAAGAGGATTTGATGCTTTACGTCAAGCTAATGAATATTACTCTGAAGGAGCAAAAACATTTCTTAATAGTAATGTAAAAACTTTTCTTAGAAAGGTAAAAGAAAAAGAAGTAGTAGATCTTAATTTTGCTATGGATACGTTTAAAAGACAACCAGGGCAGTTAGATAATTTTTTACAAACTATTACACCAGATGAAACTGAGGTTCTTTCTTTGTCTAAAATTCCCTCTTCTGTTTTTAATGAATTAGCTAGTTATTCTAAACGTGGAGACTTTATTAATTTTAACAAGCTAGTAGCAGAAAAAAAGTTAACTAAATTTATACCTAAGTTTGATGAAAGATTAGATCAACTACCTAAAAATTTAGATTATGTAAAATATTTAGGTAAACAAGTTGGAGATCAAATGGATACTTATGCAACTCTTTCTACAAGAAAAGCAGATCCCTCTGCTTTTATTAATGGTGTAAAAGAAAAAATAGCAAACAATGAAATGAAAAATTTATTAACCGCAGGTATTGGAAGACAAAAAGATACTTTTGATTTTAGTTCTTTTAGTGGTGAGTTTAAAAAAAATAGAGAGTTTTATAAAAAAGTATTTGATAAAGATACTTTTAATTCTTTAGAAAACATAATGAATGATTCATTTGTTGTTGGTCAAGCAACATTAAAAGATTTAAGTCCGTTAGGTAATTTAACATTAAAAAGCACACGTTCTATGGTTGAAGATATACAAAACAATTTAAATAGTATTATAGCAGACAGTTCTGATGATTTATTCAAAGCATTGTCTAGTGGTAAGGTTGACAACTTAGAAACAATTACAACTGGTTTATTAAAAAATCCAGAGTCTTATCAAAAACTAATCACTAAATTAAGACAAACAGGAGACCAAGGTAAAAGAGCAGCAGATGCTATGGAGGGTTTTGTAAGTCCAGAGGGTGTTTATCAACCAGGAATAAAAGATTATGTAATGCAAAAAGTTTTATCCGCAGGTTTTCCTGATGGTATAAGTGCCGATTTAGTAAAATCAGGTAAGTTTGCAGATCCAATATTAAAAAACATAGACACAATGAATCAAACAGGTGCGTTAGATACTATTATTGGAAAAGAACAAATTAGTTTACTAAGAGAAGCTTTAAAAAACACAACTAAAATGTCTGATCAAGCTTTTAAAGGTCAAGCAGGATTAGCTCCTGCGGCATTTATTGCAGGCGCAGGTTTAAGAGCTATAACTGCTCCATTATCTTTTTTAGGTGAAGTTAGTTCTATTTTTCTTTTAGGAAAAGCATTACGAACAGAAACAGTTTTAAAATCTCTTACACAAACTAGATTGTCTTCTAGAGAATTAAAAAGAGCAAGAGAGTTAGGTGCAGGTTTGGATGATTTAAGTGTAAGAAATATGCAGATAAAAGAATTTATAAATCAAAATGTTAGAAAATATGCAACATTATCTTTATCTGATACTGGTGAGTCAGGAGCAGAGGCAATAGAAAGAGAAGTAATAACTCCGGGCGTAGAAGAATTAGAAAAATCAGGCGTACAAATACCAACCAAAAACCAAATCGTTAATCAAGCAAGTAACGCACTTAAACAAGTAGAACAAGACAAATTACTAGGAATAAACTAATGCAAATAGATCCAATGTTAATGTGGAACGTTATCATAACCGTGGTCCTTGGACCATTTGCATGGGCATTTAGTAAGATGTTTGCAGAAATAAAACGTTTACAGATCTTGTTAAATCGAACAAGAGAAGATTACGCAACTAAGAAAGAGCTTCAAAATGAAACGAAAGAGATAAAGGAATTAGTTATCCGCATAGAGCAAAAGCTAGATCGTTTTATTGAGAAGAACAATGGTTGAACCAATATCCACAGCGCTCGCTGGTATAGCATTAGTTAAAAAAAGTGTAGATTTTGTAAAACAACAGATACAAACCGCTAACGATATAGGCGACATTATTGGTCATATTGATAAGGCTATGATGGGCGAACAACAAGTCATTAAAGCTAGAGACAGTAAAAACGTTGATCATTTTGCCGTAGAAAATGTGGCCCAAGAAGTAATAGATGCTAAATTAGCTCGTGAACAAATGAACGAATTACGTAACTTGGTTAATCTCCGTTTTGGTCCTGGCACTTGGGAGTTTATCTTACAAGAACGTAAGAAACGTATTGATGCAAAAAAACAAGCAATTAAAGAAGCCAAAGCAGCAAAGATGAAAAAACAACAACAAATTGCTGAGTATATAAAATATGGTTTACTAGCAACCGTAGTAATAGCTTTTATAGGTGTTGCTTTAGCTGTTATGGTTAAATTTGTCTGGGCACATTCTGTGGAAGGAGACGAAAAATCTTGTAGGTTATATGAACCTAAATATTTTTTAATATGCATGTCTGAGGGAAGAGGTTACGCTGATACACAATTATACTTAGATTATAAAAGAGAAAAAGAAAATTGGATAATAATAGAGGGAGATTAATATGAAACCAGAAAATTTAGATAAGTGGCGTATATGGCCAAGATTGCTAATAACCTTATATGGTTTAGCTTTCTTTAGAGTTACAGAATGGTTTATGCAACTCGAAGACCCAACCAATGCACAATCTGCTTTTGTAAGTGTTTTAGTAGGAGCAGGTGCGGCTTGGTTTGGTTTGTATTGTGGGTCTGGTAAAAAAGAATAAAGTGTGTTAGTCTTATGGGATGTCGTATTTAATGTCCAACATCCCACACTTTAAAGCGTGGGTTAGAAAAGAGTTTACACACAATCACATAAAATATCACGGTGAGTATTTGCACGCTTTAGTCATAGCAGTAACTACTATCCCTGATCGATGTTTATCGTTTCAAGTAGTATTTACAGGTATTGATGAAGAAGAAAATGTTCACGGTGGTGCTATGTGGGCACGTATGCCAATTACTAGTTTGGTTGCTGACGAAGTGTTAGAGGAGATGCCAGAGCGTATGGATACACATCTAGCACAACCTTGGGACTGCTCATCAAGAGGTCATTCTATTATTGTTATGGACAGAGTAAGTTCTAGTCCTTGGTTTTGTAAAATAGGTGGTGAGTTTTATAAGGGCAGATATATGTTTACAGTAGACTATACAGATAGCTATATCTCAGATGATCCTGCACAACATAAGCAGAGTCACGTACTACAACTTATTGACTCTGGTTCTTGGACTGGTAATATAGTAGCATTACCTAATAACAGAGTTAGGGTAACTAATCCTGCTTTGTGGACAACAGGCGAAGGTGCACCAGATTTTAGACCTAGCCAATATATTCACACCGCAGAAATACACGACAGTTACACCGATTCTGATGTTACGTTTAACAACCTATATAAAAAGGAGAAGTAAATGCCAGGAAAAAAAATGAGTAAATATATGGCCAAAGGTGGAAAATATATGTCTAAAATGGCTAAAGGCGGTAAGTATATGTCCAAGATGGCTAAAGGTGGTAAATATATGGCCAAAGGTGGTGTAAAGAAAACAACTAAAGTTATGACCGTTGCACAGATTAGAGCTGCTGCAAATAAAAAAGGTTATAAACTAGTGAAAAAGTCTTAATGGCTGTTAAAAGAAAAACCACTACACGAAAGAAAAAAACTACCAAGAAAAAAGGAGCAAAGCCAACTAATCCTGCGTTATATGCAAGGGTTAAGGCAGAGGCAAAAAGAAAGTTTGATGTATATCCCTCCGCTTATGCAAATGCTTGGTTAGTTCGTACGTACAAAAAACGTGGTGGTGGATACAGGACTGCATAATGGCTACTAAACCTACAGGTGGTCTTACAGCGTGGTTTGGAAAAGGTTCTAAAGGCGACTGGGTAGATATTGGATCTCCAAAGAAAAAAGGTAAGTTTCAGGCTTGTGGTAGAAAGTCAACTAAAAAAAGTAAACGCAAATATCCTAAATGCGTTCCAAGAGCTACGGCTCAACGTATGACAAAATCTCAAATAACAAGTGCTGTAAAAAGAAAAAGAGCCGCAGGCAATCCTGGTAAAAAACCTACAAATGTAAGAACATTTGCTAAGAGAAAAACAAGGAGAAAAAATGTCAGAAAAACTGGATAATATAACAGATTTAATATCCTTACATGAAGGCGTAAAGTATCGTGTATATGATGATGCAAACGGAAAAGAAATAAAAGCAGGTGATACTTTAGTAGGTCATCCCACTATTGGTGTTGGTAGAAATGTAGCTGCAGACGGTATTGGTATTACCAGAGAAGAAATAAATTTTATGCTAATAAACGATATTAAAAGAGTAAAAGGTGAAGCAAAAGATTGGATATTTTTTAACGGTCTTAGTAAAGTTAGACAAGCCGTGATTATAGATATGTTATTTAATATGGGTAGAACTAGATTTAATCCTAATAAATGGCCAAAGTTTTTTGAAGCTATAGGTAATCACGATTGGGAGAACGCTTCAAAAGAAATGTTGGATAGCTCTTGGAGTAAACAAGTAAGAACAAGAGCCGAAAGATTAAGTGGTATGATGAAGACTGACAAATGGCCAAAAAGTTAATTATTCGCCCCAACTGTCACCCACTTCTACATCTATTTTTGATGGTATCTTCATCTCAGGAAAACAGTTTTCCATAAGAGTTTTTATTTTATTTACCTTACTAGATTCGCTTACAGAAAAACAAAGTTCATCGTGCACGGTTAACATAGGCATAAAACCTTCATTATGACAGATAATCATAGCTCTTTTTGTCTGGTCTGCACTAGATGATTGTATCAACCTATTTAAAGCTTTGTATGTAAAAGCAACTTGATAATTACCTGGGTTTTTCTTTCTCCAATCTTTATCTCTATCTTCTAGTGGTGTATCTAATATGTTTTGCCATTCTTCTTCTAACTTATCCATATGTATAACTTTTTTATATCCACCAAAACCTTTTGGCTCTCTCATAGGAAACCTACATTTTCTACCTAGTAATGTTCGTATCTCTCCCTTTTCTGTAGCTACCTTCATAACCGCAGAAGCCATATCTTTAATAAAAGGTACTTTCTCATTATACTCTGCCCGGAGAGACTTAGCCTCATCAAAGGGTATATCACCTAAAATATGTGCCAACTTACCAATGCCCATACCATACATAATTCCAAGATTAATAGTTTTAGCCAGTGTCCTATCTATGTCTGCCATATCTGCTACCATCTGATGAAAGTCTATATCATCTTTTTTATAACTAGCTACAATCTCTTGTACTTTTATATTGTCTTTTGTAGCAGGTGTTAAAGAAGCATAGTGCATTAACCATCTAGGCTCCTGCGCACTGTAATCTAAACTCGCCCACTTATCACCCTCTTCTGGTAAAAACAAACCACGTATCATTTTTTTAATCTCAGGATGTCTAGCGGGTACTTGTTGTAGGTTAGGATGACTAGATGAAAATCTACCTGTTACTGTACCCCCATCATCTGATCGTAACTGGTTAAACTCACAATGTATTCTACCCTTGTACTGATGATTAAGTATTGTTTCTATAAACGTGGTATTTGCTTTGTTGTACTCTCGTATCTCTAATATCTTTTTAGCTATAGGATGTTTATGTGTTTTTAAAAAATGTTTTGTAAAACTAGGTGCATTAGATTTTTCTGTTCTCTCATAAGTTAAACTTAATGAGTCAAATGCCTTTGCTAAACTAGTCGCCGTCCACGGTTCAATGTTCACTCCTGTTTCATCTTTTACTTGTTTTAACAATACATCTTCTTTTTGTTGTAGCATCTTCTTTGTTTTTTCTGCTTTGTCTAAATCAACTCGTATACCTTTTTGTCTCATATTAAATATAATTGGTAACAAGGATAACTCTAAGTCTAGTATCTTGTCACAGTTTTCAAACGATAGTTTTCTGCGTAACACATTCCATAAATCAAGTGTAAGCTTGGCATCTGTTTCAGCGTAACTTGCTACTCTTGATGCAGGCAGTTTCCACATTTCTTTTTTAGCATCCACACCGTGTTGATGTGCCGCTATTTTTAAATCATCTTCTTTTTTTCTTTCACCTAAATATGTATAGCCTAAAGCATTTAAACTGTAAGAGAACCTGTTCTCATCTAACAAAGGTGCTGCTATCATTGTATCTAACACTTTGCCCGGAACTGCTATACCCTCTGTTGATAGCCAACCTAAGTCATACTGTGCGTTGTGAAACACAACAGACATACCGTGTTTTAACTGATCCTTCAACCAACGTAGCACTATGTTCTTTGACAAGTTCCCGCCACCCTCGTGTGCTATAGGTAAGTATGATTTCCAGTTAGGAGTAGCAACTGCTATACCTGTTAAAAAACCATCTTTGCGTGACCAACCTGGCCCTAGTGTTTGTATATTAGGATCGCAAGTCTCTGTATCAATTGCTATAATTTTTTCTTTTGATAAATCTGGTAAATTACTTGGTGGTGTCCAAGTCTTCTCGTCAAATAAATCTCTTTCGTACATTATACCTCATTTCCCCAAGTCACCCACCCTGGGGTCTTTTGTCTTGCGAATAACTCTATTCTAGGCAAATCCCCACATAACTCAACTATTTTATCTCTTACACAGTCTGGCTTCTTTGAGTGTCTTTCTATTGGCTCATAGATAACCTGATGCACAGACTTTGATACACGTTTAGGTTTACCAACTGTACCTAACAAACAAAGTTCTGCATTAGCTCTCGTCCAATACCCCATACCCCAAAAAGATGAAAAGTTATCTTCTGGTAAAAACGTAAACTGTTTGGTGTTAAATTTTTTATTTGTCTTTATCCAAGCAAAGGCACACGTCTTATATGTAAAACCCCAACGCTTCATTGTTTCAATGCCTTCTATTAATTTAGGAAACGTAACCCACATTAATAAAATACAATTATCATTTGCTATCTCTTGTACTGGCATACTATAAATGTCTTCATCTTTCATAATCGGATACGGTGTAACCAAATCTCCAGAGTATGTTTTGTATTGCCAAGGTGGATCTGCGTAAATAATATTGTATTTACCTCTGGGCAAACTAATCTTATCCACAAAACCCCCTGTGAGCTTGTGTTTTAAATAAAAACCCGTTTAAATGACCACTGAGTGCTTTAAAATAAGTCTTGCTTATGATTGTACCTTGTAAATCATTCATAATCACGCTCTATTATCATTTCACAATAATGTATCGCTTTTAGTATGTCTTCCTTCTTACCTTTCTTAGCGTGACGACAAATATATTTAATAACATTGCCTTCTGCAAACGGTAATTCGTTTTTGTTTATAAACTGAGAAGGTTGTATCTTAAAATCTTTATAATGATCTCCGCCCTTGTCCCACAAGTTATCATCAGAGGCATGATTATAAACTTTGTTTAAAACAGTTTGAAATTCTTCTACTGTTTCTTTTGGTATATCTTTGTTTTCTTCAAAAAATTTTACTAACATTTCACTAAGTTTTTCTTTCATAGTTGATAATACCTTTCTGTTTGTGGTTGCATAATATGTAAATTATTTTTTGCTCTAGTTACACCAACATAGAACACTCTATGCTCTGTTGATGGATCTCTTTGATATTCTTTACTAGCGGCATACGATATATCTGGTATGAGTAAAACATTTTCACACTCGCCACCTTTCATAGAATGTATCGTACTTAATTTTATTCTAGGCTTTTTTACATTGTCTCCTCTTTTCAATGCATTCAAAACATAATGTTGCATTTGTAATCCAATCTTACCTAACACCTGATGCCATCTAAATTCTTTACCCATTTGTAATCCTACTTTTTCTTCTAATATATTTAGGTTTAACATTTGATCTACATCAAATTGTCTAAATGCTTTTGATGTAGGGCCACATCCTTTTTTAAATCCTTCTCCTACAGACATATAAGAATATAAATTTCTTACACTAGTAATATTTGCTTCTTTGCCTTTACATAAATCTTCCCACGTTAAAATAGCTTCATACATTTTTTTAGGAATACTAGGATGATCGTGTCTGCTATAAATCCAACCTTCTTCTTTTAAACTTGCAGCATATCTATCTAAAATTCTATTTGTCCTACCAAGTATTACCCACTCGCCTGTATCTATTGGAACGTCTGATAAATTATAGTGATAAGTAACCGAACCTTTTTCATCTCTTGGCTCCCATTGTTTTAATGCTCGACCATCTATCCTTGTTACAATCTGTTGTGCTAAACTCCACACTTCTTTTGGTACACGATAACTTTGTGTTAATACTTCTTTTTCTTCTGTTGCTTTTAAAAAACTTTTTACATCGGCTCCCTGAAAACTCATAATTGCTTGATCATCATCTCCAGTAAAAATTTGTATCTTTGGATTTTGTCTGAGTACATCTACCATCTTCCATTGTAGTGTAGACAAGTCTTGAGCTTCATCGACAAACAATGCATCTATATCTGGGCACTCTCCTTTTTTTATAAACTCAGAAATCATATCTGTAAAATCTATCTTGCCTTTTTTCTTTTTGTAATCTTCATAGGTTTCTATCATTCGTAAAAGTTCTCCATAATCTAAATCATAGTTTCCCTCTTGTTGAAATACTTCTTCTAACGATGTTGTTTTACTTCTATACAAATGATATAGATTTAAATACGCATCACCTTTTTTATATCCCACCATATCAAAATCATTTTCTGCATCTTTAGATTGAGTTGTAAAATCTAAACCTATTGCTTCAGATATTTTTTTTAAATCAGATCCTCTTATAACGTCATCTACTTTGTATCCAAGTGCGTGAAATGCCATCGAATGTAATGTTTGAAAGTATGGTAAATCTTTGTCCACTATCCCCCAATCACTACACACTCTATCTTTACTTTCATTTGCAGCTTTTTTTGTAAAAGAAACATTGGCAATCTTTGAAGGATCAATACCTTTTTCAATAAACTCTTTTACTAGTTTAGAGTTGGTGTGTGTTTTACCGCATCCTGGCGGTCCCAAAATTGTTTTCTTCAAAACGGTGGCTCCTCATCATCTATAGTTACTTTAGGAAACTCTACATCTCCTTTTTTTATTTCTGGTATAAACCAAACACGAACGGTCTGCCATTTATTTTTATTGTCTTTAAATCTATATTGTTTGTCTGCCTCTTCTCCATTGTTCATTTCTTTTAGTCGCTCTGTTATTTGACCTCTAGTGTATGTAGTAAAGTTATGTCTTTTTAAAAACTCCTGCAAAGAACTCAACTTAAAATGTGTGTAGTTATCTTCTGTCCAGGGTTTGCCTGTCATTAATTCTTCTGGACTTCTTGCTTGTAATCTAGCCGTACAAAACATTTCTAATAATTCTTGAAACTGACCTTTGGTTGTTAACTCCTCTGGTACAGATATTCTTGTAGCATTTGCTAACAAGGCATCTACCATTTCTCTCCAGTCTGACTCTTTTAATCTTGCAGGCATCTTATACATTTGCTCCATACAAGCTCTTTGAAAATCTACCTGCATTTGTAATTGTTTTGTAGACAGTTCTAATCTATGTCCATCTACATCACAAAACCAAACAGGTGGTTCAGACTCTACAACTGTAAGACCTCCGATAGTAGGCATAGATAAACTTGTACCTACACCAAACTTCATTGTTTTACATAACGATTTATTGCAATGACTTTTTAAAGGCTCTTGCTTACACGCATAAAAATATTCTTTTTTTTCTAATTGATTTTGTATTGTTACAATTTCTTTTGCAGGCAATGGTGGATTACAATTTTCATTGTTATGTTTTTCAAGTAAGTCTTTCCAATTTTCTGGTGAAGACATTTTATAGTACAGTCCTATATTTAACATCGTATTATTTCTACCACCCTCTGGTATACCAAACTCTGTCAACTGTCGAAGACAAGGTGGTCCTGAAGGTAGTATATCATTGTTTGTACCTATCACAATGTCTCTTAGTTTTTTTATTGTAATTCTATTTTTTTCTGCTCTCTTTATAAATTCTTCTAGTGTTATGTCTTGACCATTATTTCCTATAGCATATCGCATCGTATACTTGTAATTAAAATATGGCAGATTAATAAAGTTTCCTACATCTCCTCTTTCTACAATAACTTCTTCTTGCTTTGGAAATATTTCACAGTTGCCATACCCTAATGCCGATGCAAACTCGGCTAGTCTATCTCGTATCTCTGTTGCCGATATAGGCTCACTTAAAAATATATATAGATGTGCACCACCACTTTTTGATCTACATAAAGTCAATGGTAATTTTAATTTTTTAATTTTTTTTGCTAAACCTTGTAAGTCTAAATTGTATTCATCAATATCTAATACACCAAAACGGCATTGATTATTTTCATCGATAGGTATACTGCCGATACCTTTTTTTCCATCAAGGTGTTGTTGTACTAAATCCAAAGACAACGGCTCACGGACAATGTAACTCTTTGACATTTGTTTACCGTGCTTTTTAGAGTCAATAAGTTCTGTTTGACCGTGTGCGTTTGAGAAACCTCTAAATAAATTATAAAATTTCTCTGTTAGTGACTCCATATCAAAATCACTTCTCGTAATCTAGTAATAGTTCCTCGCCCTTAACAATTGGTCTTTTGGTAATGACATTGTAAATTAAATAATCATCCCAATCTTGTGTGCAAGCTAAAAAACAATTTGGTTTATTTGAGTGATTTATAAAGCCACCAAGTGGTGTTCTAATATAGGTAATAATCATTGGAACTTTTATATGCGTTGCTCCTAAATTTGTTTGTGCTTTTATGTTTGTAGAAGCAAATATTCCGTGACCATCAACCTTGCTTTCTTTTATACAGACTTCTTCTGGTAAAGGCTTATAGTAAAATCTATTGTATTTTATTTTCATAGCAGTATATAATGTACATATTATTCATTAATCTATTCTCCGAAATAAGAGGAGTGGGTCACCCCACTCCTCTTTTTGGTTAAAATGGTACTTCGTCTTTATTAGCATCAGTAGGTGGTAAAGCCGTTAACTCACCACTGTTAATACTAGCGTGAAATGATTTTGCATCATTATAACTCTCGATACTGTCAACCATTTTCTCGTGTTGAACAGACCAAGTATACCAATTGCCTTTGTCATTACTTTCTTCAACAGTTTTTAATCTGTATACTTGTGAAAAAGAGGGTAATGTTTTTCCATTGTGTTTTTGCATCATCATTATGCTCATCCACTGTCTTGATTTTTTTAATTGTGTTTTTTTCATATCCACAATCGCATTCTCAAGAGTGCCATCTTCGTGCACAATCTTCACATAATGTTGAGCAGTTCTTACCAACTCATTATCATTTTCTAGAAATTCTATAGAAGAGTTTTTATCAATTTTTTTTGCTTTTTTAACTTCTTCTGAAGAAGGGTTTAATTCACCCACAAAACCTCCACCTTGATCTCTTGGAACAAACTCTAGGAACTTCAATTGAAAGTGAATAGGTATAACGAGTATACCTTCCTCTGCACTCCAGAATTGTTTTGTTACTGTGTTAAAAATATCTCCTTGACTTGCACCTTTAATAAAAGCAGAGTCAGATTTTTTTATCTGTGGACTTAATGCTTGTATCACTCTTATAAAAGGTATTTGTACATCAGAAGATGTTACCTCTTCAAAACCACCACCAGAGTCTTTTGACATTTCCTCTAGGATGCTTACTGCTTTTTTATTATTAGTCTTACTCATCTTTACCTCCTTTGATTTTAGCGATTTGACCAACATGAGCATTGAATAATTCCATATCAATATTTTGATTATTCTCTACTCTTTCACGAACCAATTTTTTTAGTGTAGATGGTTCTACCCACACTCTTGCCGTTGTATCCATTCCTTTTTCTTCTAACTCTGATTGAATAGAACGTGCTCTGTTATCCTCGTTGACACCAAACTTTACTGTCACTTCGTTTTTGATGAAGTCCGAGGCTCCTATATCACGCAAATGCAATATAGCTTGTTCCCTTTGAATAGGATCTTTTGGCATAGTGGCACTTACAAAAGTAGCAAGTGAAACGGCATTACCATTTACCTCTACTTTATCCATACCCATCTCTGCCATTTTCGCAGGGATTAAATCAAACAAATAACTATTCTTTTTTTGCTTTAAAATTTTTACTTCTTCTTCTAAAACATCTATTTGTTTGTTAACAGTACTGGCTTGCTTTATCAGATCGCTAAGATCTTTTCCACCTTGAGTAGATAAGTCTTTAAATTTGTCTGCATCTGCTTCGGCTTGTTTCCATATTTCTTCGTTCATTTTTCACATACCTCCTTGTCAGGTTTATTATTGATAATCTCCAATGCCACCACGAAAGGAAAGTTTGACTGGGTAGTACATCTTTTCTATCCTATCCCATTTCAAAACAGTAACCTTACCGTTATTAACATCACTGGCAACAGTAACTGCCACACCAATCAAAGCAGGATCGCCAAGCAACAATAAATAATCGTTGTCTGAAAACTTAGTAAGCTTTCTTTTAAATTGGCTAATAATTCTACTTGGATTTAAATGTAGTTGTTCTGTTGGATTAGCTAGTGGTATCAGCTCTCCATACTTTGTAGCAGATATAATATCCACCTTTGGATTTTCCTGCACCACATAAACTGTATTCATACTTATCCCTTTCTTAGCAATCGTCTAGTGGCTTAGAAAAAGTCTAAGCCACTTGATTGGAGTCACTTGAATAAAAAATTTAAACAAATGTAAAATAAATGTAATTGATAAAAATAATTGTGTCAATACTTGACTTGGGAAAAAATATTCAGATAATGGATTTATGTATAAATTTAAGACCGAACCATTTCAACATCAAAAGGATGTGCTCAAGACATCGTGGTCAAATACGGTGTGGGCATACTTTATGGAAATGGGTACAGGTAAGTCCAAAGTATGTATAGATAATGTAGGTATCTTGTTTGAGAAAAATGAAATAGATACCTTTGTTGTTATTGCACCCAAGGGTGTATATAGAAACTGGTCAAACATAGAGATACCAGTGCATCTACCAGATCACATAGAAAAAGTTATTTGCGTGTGGAGACCATCGCCAAATAAAAAAGAAAAAGAATTACTGCTATCGCTGTTGAAAGAAAAAGTTCCGGGCGTACTACGAATTTTTGTAATGAATGTAGAGGCTCTGTCCACTGCCAAAGGTACATCATATTTGGCAGCGTTGTTAAAAAAATCGAATACATTTTTAGCGATTGACGAATCAACTGCTATCAAAAATCCAAAAGCCAAACGTACAAAGACAATTATAAAAATGGGTAAAGGAATAAAATATAAACGAATCTTAACGGGTTCTCCTGTCACACAATCGCCATTAGATTTATGGGCGCAGTGTAATTTTTTAAGTCCTACCTTATTAGGAGAAACGGGTGATAACTTTTTTCAGTACCAATATCGTTTTGCTATTATGAAAAAAACAACGGTGGGTGCGAACTCTTTTAATATGATAGTAGGCTATCGTAACTTAGATAAATTAGCAGAGCTGTTAAAAAACTTTTCTTCTCGCATTATGAAAGAGGAGTGCCTGGATTTACCTGATAAGATTTACATTACTAGATCTGTCCAATTAACTGAGGACCAGGAAAGAATATATTCGGAAATAAAAGAGTTTGCCTTAGCTAATATTACTGATGAAGACTTTATGACAGCACCGAATATTATGACACAATTAGTGCGACTACAACAAGTATTATCTGGTCACACAAAAACGGATGATGGAAAAATTATAGAAATTAAGGATAACCGTCTGCCAGAGCTTATCAACTGCATAGAAGATATGTCAGGTAAGATAATTATATGGTCACGATTTCGCTACGATATTAAGCGAATTTACGAATCACTTACCAAGATACACGGCTCCAGGTCCACGGTTACTTATTATGGTGATACTTCTGATGAGGACAGAAGAGAAGCTATTGAGCAGTTTCAGAATGGAGATGCTCGTTTTTTTATTGGCAATCCTCAAACGGGTGGGCACGGCATAACATTAACTGCGGCTAACAACGTTATTTATTTTGCTAATAGTTTTGACTTAGCACTTCGTATGCAATCAGAAGATCGTTGTCATCGAATAGGTCAAAAGAAGAAAGTTACCTATGTAGATCTTATTGCAGAAAAAACAATAGATGAAAAGATTGTAAAAGCATTGGTAAACAAAAAGAAAATTGCCAGTTTAGTTATGGGCGATGAATTAAAAAAATGGTTAACATAAAGGAGAAAATTATGCCAGATATAACAAAAATGAAAAGTGTAGCTGTTCCAATAGAAACCTACAAAAAATTAGAAAAGTTAAAGAAAAAAAACTCAAGGTCAATAGCTAGACAAATAGCTTATCTTGTCGATATAGCTTACAGTTTGCCTTCAGAAAAACAAATGATAAAAAAGGCAATGAATGGCCAGGAGGATGGATAAATGAGTAGGTTGTACAACACTTGTTCAGAGGAAGCAGAGAAAAAAATAGAGAATATTTGTTTATCATTTAAAGCAAAAAAAATTTCTAGAGAGCAGGCTAAAGAACAAATTTTAGAAGATAAAAATATAAGGTTTTGCATATTAAGTAATATGGATTATTTTGATTATGATGATGCGGCAAACGAAATATTAGATGATATGAAAAGCACTATTATGTTAGTGCATAATAAAAAAGGAGAAAGAAAATGAGTGAACAAACAACACAAGAATTTTATTTAAAGTTATCTAAACTATTTGATAAAGATGAAAGTAAAGAGCACGAAAAAATTATTGCATTAATTCGTGTAGCTCTAGAAAAAGGGGCACAAGGTAAAATGGGTATTTTTACTGTGTGCGATGTTTTAGCAGAAGTTAGAAAAACTACTTTAAATATGGTAGCAGGCAAAGATGCTAGTTTTGAAAATTTATTAGAAGACTATTCTCCTGAGAAACTCAATAAAACTTTACATTAAATACCATAAATGATATTTAAGACTTATGGTAAGTATGCACTGTAAGTCTGTTTTAAAATCACATTGGGCAGACATTTTGTGTGAGCTAAGAAAAAAAACCAAAATGTCTAGGGAAGAATTGTCTTGTGAGTCTGGTGTTGGTGTTAGCACAATAGAAAATTATGAGAGAATGAAAATATCAGAACCATCTATTTATAAAATGGAATTACTTCTCCGGGCAATGGGTTATGAGCTTGATGCTATTTTAATTGAAAGAATGCAAGAGTAACTAAAATGAAATTAAAACTAGTTACTCAACCTAGTGAGGTAATTATTAGTGATGATCCTGTTAGAAAAAATTTAAGCTATGATTTTAGAACAGCAGAGGGTAGAAAAATTTATACTATATTCGGAAAAGCTGTTGTCTGTACTGCTAACACGTACAAAATTCCTATTAACATAAATCAATTAAAAAGATTTTCTTTAGAAGATACAGAAGAATTTACAATTTTTTATACGGTGTGGTCTTATCAAAAAGGTTATGGTCGTTTAATTTTAAATTATTTATTACCTATGTTAAAAACTAAAAGGTTTGTAACACTGTCACCTAAAACAGAAATGGCTAAAAAGTTTCATATAAGAAATGGAGCAAAGCTTATTGCAGAAAATAAAAAAAGTTATAATTTTGAATACTACAGATAAATTTATTTTTTCTTTTTCTTCTTCTTTTCTTCTTTTGGTAATACTCGATATACAATGTCAGGTGGCGCCATAAAATAATAATACTCATTGTGTTTAAATATCATAATAGTTTTCTGGTGCTGCAACCCCCATTTGTATGGTTTGGCATTATCTTGAATTAGTAATTTAAAAAATGTATACGATTTAGAGTTTTCTTTTTCTGTAAAGTACCAAATCTTTTTTGCTTTTAGGACAATGGCATATGGGTTGGAAGTATGGTCTGACTTCCAATGAACACCTTTATCAAAACTTACTACTTTTTTTACATCCATTTTTTTCGGCTTCTATTATAGCATAACCTATTTTTTGTGCAATTTGCGGGATGATGGAGTTTCCCAAGGCACGGAGTTTAAATACTCTATTGGGTACCCCATAAGCCACTCGACCCACGTTGGGTTCAATGTCCCACCAACTGCTCCCGCCAATCTCCCTTTTTCTTTTGCTTTTTGGTAGTTTGTATTTTTTCCTCTGTCCTTGTAGTCCCTTGCCGTTGGGGTCGGTAACAGTTTCTGTCCTCTCTGTCTTAGTCCCTCTGCTATCATCACTTCTTCTTGCAGTATTTTCCCTCCCTTGCCGTTCGGTCTGCTCCCTGGATTTGAAGCTCTCGGGGTTGGCCACATCTGCACCGTGTCTGCTAGACTTAGACTGTGTGTGTTCTTGCCGTCCTTGGATATTCTTCTTCCCGTCTTTGTTAACTTGATGTTCTTGTGTTCGGTCTCTTGTGTTGTCGGTGTCGGAAACATCCACTCCTTCATCCTGGGTGGGCGAAGTGTCGTACCATTCATCATCTCCTGCGCTTCCTTCTCCGTCAACTCCCCCTTCTCCACTTTCCTCCTCATAATCAAAGTCATCCCCTCCGATGCGTGACCGTACCCTTTCGTTGTCGGGGTTGGCCACATCTCTTGATGCACCACTTGTTCCCTCAGATTCCCAGATCGAGATCTGTTTTTTCGGTTCTTCTGGTTGCTTGAGCAATCCTCTTTGTCTCTCGGGGGTAGGTGATCCATTGTGTTCGGGGTCGCCCAAGTGTCCAATGATCCATAATCGTTGTCGTTGGTGGGGGGCGCCAACCGAGAAAGCTGGTATATTAAACGTCCTCGTGGAGTAGCCTTGATCCTCCATTTCATCGAGTATTTCGTCCAAGCCCAATTTGACGAGTCCACTAACGTTTTCTCCAACAACCCAAGTGGGTTTTTGTTCCTTGATAATTCGCAACATCTCTGGCCAGAGGTGTCTAGGATCATCTTTCGCCCTTTGATCTCCTGCGACTGAAAAGGGTTGGCAGGGGAAACCCCCACAAATGACATCTGGACGGGTCGGGACTGTTTCTTTTGTGACATTTTTTATATCTCCTAATATCGGGACTTCGGGAAAATGATGTTGCAATACTGCCTGACAGTACTCATCATTTTCCACAAAGCCAATGGTTTGAAAATGACCTGTAGATTCTAAAGCTAGACTAAATCCACCGATCCCTGAAAATAAATCAAGAACCTTTAGTTTTGATTTGCTCAACGGCTTCCTCTAATTGTTCGCAAATTAATAATAAATCTTTTCTCTCCCTTTCGTCAATCGGGTCATTAGTTTTTAACTTTTCTATTGGGGACTTTGCCACAGAATTTAATTTCATAATAAATTCCAGGCTATGACAAACTTGAACCGATGACCATCGGAACATTATCTCGGGATCTCTTTTTTTAAAACTTCTAAAAAAAATTCGGGCGCGGCATAACACCTTATAAATAATATCCTTCATTATCCTGCCTTTATTCTATCTAATGCTTTTATCAAGCTCGACTGTGAAATATAGTCTTTATGAATAATGTGCCGTTCTAAAATCTCTATTGCCTCTGACCAAGATAGTTTACTGTCTTCGGGTTCGGGTTTTTTATTTTCTTGTGTTGTCATAATCGCTCTGCTCCAAAATAACAAAATAATTGGTTAAAAAATCTAATTGATGTTTTCCTTCTTTGGAAAGTTTATCATAATCCTTGTGTAATTCAGAAATACATCGGTGTACTTTATCTAACTCATACAACTCAATGTACTTGCCTATGTCTTTAAATTTTTCGGTAAATGGTTTTTTTTGAAATCCTACGAATGCCATCACTTTCTCCTTTCTGTTTGACTATTTCATTATAGCAGTTTGTACAATAAAAAATATTATTTTTTTTTATATCTGCTTTAAACCCACAATACTTGCAGTTTGTTACTGATATTCTCCAAGCATCATCGAATGTTCCCATATCGCTTTCCTTGAATCGTTACTAATTTTAATTTTATTTCTTTATTTGTTTGATATTTAACATTGTTATCTCTTATAAGATCAAACATTTTATTGTTTACATCTTTGCGTCTGGGTCTTTTATTAAAACCCAGACGAATTACCACTTCATACTTCATAATACTTCTCCCTAAAATACTCCTGCAAATTCATTTCCTTCTCCTACATAATTACCAGAAATGTACAAATCGGGAAACATTTGTTTTAACTTATTGATTACGGGAATAGGTGGCGACCAAGCAGTATCAAAACTTATGGTTATAAGTTCATAATACTCCTCATCTACCTCAATGTCACAACTACGACTGTTCCATTTGGTGTTCCAATTTTCATTACACCAATCGTACCAATTCGGTATACCCTTCTTCTCACATCTTATCCTATCTTCTTCGGAAAGATTTCCTCGAAACATATTCTTCGGTGGTGGCACTATCTTTTCAAAATCAAGTATTTGTCTTTTTGTGCCATCGGGATATTTCTCTAGTGTCGTGACCTTTTTTAAAAAATCTTTGACACTTTTTTTCCTCTCTTTTATATCTCCCGATATATTGTGAAATTGTATTTCTAATTCGTTTCTAGTATAATTTGGCATTATTCTACTCCTTCTTTTTTTATTATTTCGGCATTGTAAGTCTTTGCAGTTTTTTCTGCGACCTTAATTGCTTCTTCGTAAGATACATCAAATGCTCTACCACTTGATGTACCCCAACCATTTTTTTCCCAAGCTTTTAAATCAACATTGTAAGTTTCGTCATTCCAATGTTTTTCTATTACTACTTCATATTCCATTACTTTCTCCTTTCTCTATTGTTATTTCAGTTTGCCCATCTGCATCGATAATCGTTTCTAACTGACAATTGTGTAAGTTATAGTTTTCTAAAAAATAAAATTGTAGAGGACTGTTTTCATCACAATCCTCTAACTTCTTTTTTAAATCCTTAACTGTTAGCATCACTTTCTCCTTTCATAAAATTTATCTTCGCCATTTATTTTTTCACGAAGTTTTTGGTTTTCTTTTTCTTGCATCTCTTCAATCTCGGTATGAAGTCCAACACCAAAGTCATACCCTTCTTTGTAATCGTGTGTGTAGTTGTCTTCATCTCGTACCCCGACCATAAGACCATCGTGTACTCCGTCTTTGAAATCTTTCTTGGTTTGATTTTCATACTTGTACTCGATATCTTTTATTCGGTGGATCTCATCGACTACATCTTCAATAGAGTTGCCTCCCATTCCCTCATCGGGATTAGTGGTATGTCTTTTGAAATCTGAAATTCTATCTGTGCCATTATCTCCTAATAATGCCTCAAATATTCTCTCAAGACCTTCCTCTAACATTTGTTCATACTTCATTTTAAGTTCTCCCTTCCTCTTGTTATTTCATAATCTGAACTGCCTAACTCATTTCCGTGATAAGTCACAAGTGCAAGACTTCCATCGTCTAATGGTATTTTAGATGTTACATTCTCATACTGCTTATAATCAGAAAGTGATGTTGCCTCTGTTTCACTTATCACAAAAAGTATTTCGTCTTGGTCAAGTTTCCTATCACACTCAATAGTGTATCTATCAGTACTTCTCGACCAATCTTCAAATCCATATTCATACTTCATCATCTTTCTCCTCTGTTTTTGGTAATGTTAAATGAAAGTCTAAATCAACATCTAATATATTCTCGTGTTTAATTCTTTTTGCTTGTTTGATCGTCAACCCATATTCAAATATGGGATTTACTGCAAACCGACCACAAGTAGAATCAAATGGGTCGGTGACAAAAAACCCTTCCCACTCAAACCCTAATTGTTTATGTTTTCCACTACCTATGTAATTTAGTTCGGGTGAATTGAGTTCGTTAATCTCGTCTTGATATTTTAAAATCAATCTATCGGACTCTTTTCTTCTGCCTTCCCAATACAGGATTTTAGATTGTAACTCCCTTATCCTATAGTTCTTAATATTCTCTTTTATATTTATTTTTTCAGTCATTTAAATACCCCACTCCATATATTTTTTTATAATAAGAATAAAACTCGCCCTCTAACTTTGGGGCAAGTCTTCTATATTCTTCCTCACTAACAAAAAAGTCTTCTCTTACATTTTTATAATCGTGAATAAAATCTTCAAAGGTTTCTTTCGCATAATGAGAGTTATTTTTTTTTGCTCTTTCATATAGTTGTTTTAAATTCATACTTCCCCCTTGTTCCATAAGGAAGTAAAAGATATTAAAAATGATTTTTGTTTTTTTGTAAGAGGTATTCTTTTTCCTTCATATTCTCCATACAATAAATCGTCTGGATCGTACTGTGGTAAATTATTCTGTGTACAAAAGTTTTGCAAAATATTGGACATTTGTTTTATGAAACTATCCGTTTCAACCATCTTCAATTCGTCCACAGAACAAGGATAAAACTTTCTTAATGCTTTTACTAAATTTACAAAACTATTTGTCCACAATATGAAATGCTTGTCGTCACTTACTAAATCGTATTCCTTCATCTCTTGTTCTGTGACTTCACATACATCTTTTCTTATTCTTAATTTGTAAGTAGAATAACCAAACTTTTCTTGCTCTCTAGTTTTATTCGTAGGGTCTTCTAAATACCATAACTGCATTTCATAATCTTCTTGATTGTCTATATAGTTGTAACCGATACTAGTAGTTACGACATCATCGCCGTAACTACTATCAGTCCATCTATCAAAATATTTCTTTTTCATAGATTCACTAATCATTTTTTTCTCCTCTTAATACCTTTTAAATAAAAACTCTTTGGTGAAAGTTCTATTGTAAAAAAATCTTCATACCCTTTCTTTGGTAATCCCTTTTTGTTGTAGTAATCTTGACTTACCATTTCAAAATTTTTGATAGGATAAATTTCACAACCATCATCGCCACCAAAAGAATATTCTTTGTTGTATCTCCATTCATCAAAATCTAATTTATGAGGATTGCATTCTTCTGCAAAAACAACTTGTGACCAACCCTCTTTTTTACCTTCTCCATTTTTTCTAGGCATAGTTTTTTCAGAATGGTTCATTAAATAAACACCTTGATCGCCCACTAATAATAGAGAAGGGGGACAAGTTTTGTCCTCCCCCTCTGGTAAATATTTTGCGTAAGGTTTCTTTAACGAATGCCCATTAATCCTTTGAAAATTAATAAGTTCGTTTACTTCTTTCAGATTAAAATTAAGTTCCATTGATCGCTCTCCCATTTATATCTGTTAAAGTAAGACTGCCCTCGGTTGGTTTTTTCCCGAACCATTTTCTGGCACTTATGTAATCGACTTTGTACTTCTTGCCATTCTCACTTTCAATAATGTACTTGTTCTTCCTTGATGTAGAACTATACGAATGCAGTTTAATCTTTCCTAACTGATGATGGTTGTACACCTTCTCAAGGTCTAGGTTGTAATCCTTTGCGTACATTTCTAAAAGTTTTTCTTCCTTGGACTTTTGACCATTGACCAAGAACTGAACAGTAAATGAACCTTCAGTAACTTCTTCTCTTGAACCACCAAATCGAATAGTCTTCATTTGAAAGTTTGACTTATACCTTGTGTTCATTGTTTCAAAGAACTCGTTAAAGTCTTTTCTTATTTCATCTAAATGTGTATCTTTCATAGTAACTCCTAGTTAAATTAATAATACATATATACTGCCAGATTAATCCATATTTATCAAGTATATTCGAAACACTTTATATATATACTGCTCAAATATATTTTTATGTTTTAAAAATTAAAAAATGGACGAAAAAAAGTGTAAAAGTGTAACGAACTAAAATAATGTAGTTAAAAAGACCAGAAATACAGTACTTACAGAAGATAAGACTCGTTACACTACTCGTTACACTTGCTATGTTTTCGTTGCACAAAAAGTGTAACGAATCAGATATTCTGACCGATTGCAGTTTCCAATTTTAAAAAAACTATTTTCTTTTTTAGATTCGTTCAGTATATATAGGAGTATGACTAGTAAAAATAAGATTGAAAAAATAGAAGAAGACTTTGGTCGTAAACTTACTAACAGACAAAAAGAGTTTGCTAAATACTTTGTAGAGGGTGTTTATAGTAATGCAGAATGTGTTCGCAAGGCAGGATATTCTGATACAAATGGTATTGCTAGAATACAAGCAAATAAATTGTTAAACCCTAAAATGTTTCCTCACATTACGGAATATATAAATGAACTTCGTGAAGAAAGAGAAAAAAAATATGGTGTTACTTTAATTGGACAATTAAAAAGATTTAAAGAGTTAGGAGATAGAGCAGAAGAAGAAGGTCAATTTACTGCAAGTATTAATGCAGAAAAAATTAGAAGTTCGTTAGGTGGATTGACTATTGATAGAAGAGAAACAAATCACTATCACGCAATTGATGGAATGAGCAGAGAAGAAATTGAAAACCGATTAAATGAATTAAGAAATAAACACCCACAAGCATTTATAGATGCAGAGGTAATAGATGACACAAAAACCAGAAGGTCTTCTGTGGAACAGAGTAAGAAAAAATCTACCAAGCAGTTGGCACATAACAAGAATTGAAAATCGTTTAGGTGGTGGTATTCCCGATGTGCATATCTGTGCAGATCATTTGCCATTTTGGATTGAACTAAAAGTAACAAAAACTAACAGAGTTTCTATATCTGCTCAACAAATCGCTTGGAATTTCGGGTATTTTAAATCGGGGGGTGTAAGTTTTTACTTGGTTAACCCCCTCTCAACCTCGCACCTATATTTATTTTCGGGGGAATATGGTCGGGAGTTGGCGACCAAAGGACTCGGGTCGGTGGACATCGGGTCGGGATCGGGGATACCTTGCTTATATTTCGGGGACAATTTTTCGGGACTAATAGACTCAATGATAAAGTATACATCAGATCGGGTCGGGATTTTTAAGCCAATATTCGGGGTCGGGGATCGGGATAATAATTTAACTGAACGCCCGGATATTTTAGATTAAGGAGTCAAAGATATATCCGGGCGTTATCCTGCCGCCGTTATTGCCGCCAGGAATTAGTGAGTCGGATTCCTTAGTGTTTAAGAAATCCAACAATTGTTTTTCTAGTGTTAACTGAACACAATTTGCATTGCTTACAAGTGAGTCCTTTGGTCTGACTCAAACACATTGCAACGGGTCGCCCATTTGGAGTCGCCGTTGTGTGTTCGTCCACTACCACGGCAACGGGGAGTCCGTGCTTTGCTAATTCGTCGGCGTGTTCTAAATTGTTAGCACTTAAATTAATTGTGAATCCGTTTTCATTAGCTTTTTTTATAAGCTCTATATTCTTTTTATATTTATGTTTGTGAGTAAAACAAATTACACGGCGTCCATTATTTGCTTTCACTAACTGATTTAATTTTTTTTCGTCAATAGACTCGTTGTCGTCGCCGTCGTTAGGTAAATCGCCGATTTGATTATGTCGCCATATATCCACGGACTCGGGAAAGTTTGCAATTTTTTCCATAACATCATCCCAATTATTAGAAAATTTCTTTTTCCATCGCTTATTAAATCCCGTTTCAGTTTCGCCCCACACAATAGAAGTATGATATTTTTCGCCGTAGCAATCGCCGTTTTTCATAGGGCAAGAGTCTGGGCAACTTTTTCTTTCGGTTGTCGTGGTCGGCATTTTACCAAGCTTTTT
>Ga0208159_1000096_pt1 | contig 33145 bp, 37 predicted proteins | sample 9_EtaG_FD_184082 | JGI IMG/M metagenome (GOLD analysis project Ga0208159, IMG submission 184082) | Marine viral communities from the Subarctic Pacific Ocean - 9_ETSP_OMZ_AT15188 metaG (SPAdes) (version 2) | ecosystem: Environmental > Aquatic > Marine > Oceanic | place: Pacific Ocean | collected... | reverse complement strand
TGGATAAGGAGCGGGTCTGATGTCTCAACCACCTATACATTAGAACATGTAACCGGCGGCTGCAAGTAATACACACATGATAAGAAGAAAGGTGTTGCTTTCATTTAGGTCGTAGACCTTCTGATCTTGTGTTGCTACATACTCAAGGATCTGAGCTTTAGTAGCATTCTTTTTAAATTCCATTTGGTTGAGTGGAGTAGATGAACTACACATAAATAAAATCTATGTGTACTCGCATCTTAGTGGGACTAATCCCAAGGCTGGAAGTGAAAAGATACAAAGAGTAACAATTAGTTAAAGGGTAGCAGGGAACGTAGGTAGCTGCTCTCCCCTTCTCCAGGCTTCCATCTCGTCTTTAGGTAGTTGCATGTCCAAAATGAATTTAAGACGGTCCTCAACCTCATTGAGGTCTATCTGGAGCTGTCTTAGGCATGGATTGCCTTGATCGTATCGGTTTCTCTCAATACATAGTCTTTTGACGTATTCAGATACTTGTTGTAGCAAGAGGTCGAGCTCTTCCATAATTGTTTGGCTTAGTGGATTCTCTTTCCATTTGGGGATTGACTTTGTAATAATTACCTAGGTATTTAGTACTGTCAAGTGATCATTTGATACGACCTACGCTTTATCTGGTGGTGGACCTAGATCTATCAAGCTTATCTCTTCTCTAAGGTCTGGATCTAGTATCCATTCTTGTTCTATTGCGATGACATTCTTGATGGTCCTGCTGTCTTTGGTGTCCTTGTCCAGGTCAACGCCGTCCATTGGTAGTGTTGATACCATGTCTTCCATCCTTCTGTATGTCTGGACTAAGCAGTTGTGGATTAGGTTCTTGTAGAACTTGCGCTTGCTTGCGCTCTTACGTTTAGGTCTGGTCATATTAAATTCGTACAGATGGGAATAGAAAAATAAATTGAAGATGCCTGGCGATTCATAAAAAATAGTACACCAGTATTAATAAATCAACGCGCACTGGTCTTACTATCCAGTGAGAAGCCTTGGTATCACTCATTTCATCCCAGCTGCCAGGTAAAAAATGAAGGGGTGGGGTGGTATATCGAGGTTTTGGAGGGGGTAAGGGGGTAGTACAGCTGTACCAGCATCCTCGATACCCAACACAAAATTATGTCAAAATACTCATCGATACCAAACCCACTTCCTAAGAGACTCCTTCTCGTGTTCGGTCTCTAGTAATGACATAAGTTGCTTACCATGCTTATAGTCATGTCTATCTATCGCCTCACAGAGATCACTCTGAAGGCTTTTAAATCTCTCAGTAGTCATACATGAAAAGGATTATTTGCTACGTTTGCGGTTCCGCCATGTTCTATGACGATACTTATTTACCTATACACAAAGTTAGGAGGGCTAGGTGCTGCTCACCTGAAAGACCTAGAAGAATCAACATGACAATAACCACAGTACCTACAGACGGTATAGACGGTACTAAACCGATTGAGGTTTAAAGGGTAATTTAGGTGGTTATTGAGATTTTCCTCTTTGAAGTTATAACGGTTATAACTACGCTCGCTTCGCTCGCTTAGAAACACTAGGGTTTCGAGGAAATCTTTTGTCTTTTTTGTCTTTTAGGGGGGGGAGACCCTGATGATACGAGGGTCTCCTTCTCACCGCAATCCACACAGAGGAGCACCACTTCCTCTGTATAACTCCCCCCAATGGCTCTTTAACGCCTTGGAGTCCAGTCATACACTGGTGCTTGCTTAGGTTTAAGTCCTTTAAAGCTACGACCCAATGCAAGGGCATCTGTGGCCAAAGTAGGGTGATCTAAAAAGGCTTGATACATAGCTTTTCTTTCTTCTTCTTTTCTTGTGTCTATAGCTTCTTGGGCTGAGAGGGCTACAGCGTCTGTGAAGTATTTAACGCCTAAAGCTAGACAGTCAACTCTATCGTCATGTCTCACAGCTCCTTTGTCTTTACACATACGAGACATCTGATACATGAGCATATATTCAAGACGTTTCTCTGGTGGTTGATCTGGGTTTGATTTGTAATCCCATTGAAAGACCTTTGGATCAACAATGAGCTTATGTTGATTCATGACTGGTTCTAGTGTGTCTATTATTCTTTCTTCTTTTCTAGTTGTAGCTCTAACTTCTTCTAGATCAGCGTTTAGGTTTTCGTCTATTGCGTGTCTCTTAAGGAGTTCAGTAAACATACCATCACCAAAGTTTGTCTCAATGACTAACTTCGTAGCGTTGTATCGTTTACTAAAACGAATAATGTCGAGGAGGGTTTGATCTGAGTAGCCTTGTCTGTAGGCTCTGACTTCACGAAGGAAAACGTAGCCATTAGCTTGAGAAAGGCAACAGGCCACACCTTCATCGGCACCACGCCCTGAAGGGTCAATCGAAATAATCGTCTCACTAAATGGAACTGCGTTCTCGTCAATAAACATGGGTGAGTAGAAGCGGTCAGCAGGAAGGCCGACAGGATTGAGTTCCTTAATGAGGTAGCGAGGATCGGCACTCCATACATACTTAGCAGCACATTCTTCACCTATGGGAGTAACAATAAGGTCTCTAAATTTAAGAGGGAATTTCTCTTCGTCTGATAGAGAAGTATCCAGCATAAATTGCAACATAAAGTTAGATCTACCCATTGCTGCTTCTCTCTCTGTTAAATCCATATCAGAGAAACGAGTATCAGTAGGAGCCCAACTATCTGCTTTTTCGTTAATAATATCTGCTTCTAATTGAGGGGCTAGAAGCCCTTCGTAATTCTGTAATGACTTTGGATACCTAGCAGGCCAAACAAAGGGCTTGTAGGCTCTCTCAGCTAGCTTTCTGTACACTGTGAAAGTAGATTGAGGAGTACCTAAGAATAATATTCTTGATTCTTCTTTAGGAGTAAGGATTGATTCAGCTTCTGTAATTAGTTGAAGAAGTTTTTCTCTTTGCATATCAGTTGCAGAGTTCAGAGGAACTTCTACATCGTCAAATATGAGCACATCAGCTCTCGATCCGGTCATCTGCGAAGTAATACCCACAGACTTACAACTTGGAGCCTGGTGAGGTGCAGCTGGACCAACATCAAAGCTAATCCGACTCCACCGTTGATCTGCATCTTTTGGTCCTAAATGATGTAACCAATTAATATCAATTATTAGTTTTTGACAAAAGATTGAAAAGTTATCAGCCCTTTCTTTAGACGCTGATACAACCATGATCTTTTTGTCATGGTCTTTATATAAGATCCAAAGAACAAAAGCTGCAGTAATCCAAGATTTACCAACACCTCTAAAGGCTGATATTTGGAGTCTCTTGGGTCCATGTTGTAGATATTCTGCTATTGATAATTGAGCTCTTGTGGGTCTTGGTAGGTTTAGTTCTTTCCAGACAAGGGTGAGGAAAGCCCTAAAGTCCTCACGTATTTTCTTGTCGAGTTCTAGGGCTTTACTTTTCACTAGCTAATTGTGATAGTGAATGCTTTCTCGTATGTAAGAGCTGAGCTATCAGTTACACGTACACGAACAGACTCAGATCCAGCTGATGCTGATGAAGCTGTGAACTGTAGAGTTGTTCCAGAGACGGCATAGTTACCATTGTTGGTAGAGCCTGTACCTGATACAAGAGCAAATGTAAGGTTGCTAGCACTATCTGTAGCTGTAGCTGAAAGTGTTCCAACTGTTACAGGAGTTGATGAGCCATTAGCGCCTGTAGATACAGCTGCAGCACTAAGAGCGATGTCAGAAGGACCATTAGCTGTGAGGTTTTGTGTTGCTCCTCCAATTGAGGTAGCGGTAGTCACTCGATCTCTTTCAATACAACCATCTAGGATTTCTAGAACGTCTGTGATTGTGCTAGAGGTAGTGATGTTTGCTAATGCAGTATCAGCGGTTCCATCAATTTTGATGTGGCCATATCCATAAGTATGAATAGTTCCGGCCCGACGATTAGCTACTGCAGTAAATACTTGAGCAGTCATAGTAAGTTTAAATTTAAAAATTCATTTACATGTAGTGATCCTTTCGCCTGATTACAGGCAAGGCAGGCAGTCACACAATTAGAGGCAGTTGTTTCACCACCTCTACATTTTGGCCTTATGTGGTCAATGGTTAGATCTTCCGTAGCACCGCAATAGATGCATTCGTGATGGTCCCGAAGCTTAATAAGATCTCTCCACATCCTCCTAGCATCTGTGCTACGAAAGGTGAGGAGATTATCCATGAGGCTTCGGGGAGTATCCATTGGCTCATAACTAGGGGTTTACTTTTTGTATTTAGATTTACCGCTGCGTCCATTACGACGGCGGTTCTTTGATGCTTTTTCTAAGACTGTCTTACCGCTCTTCTTATGAGAAACGTCAAGTCCATCTTTATTTCCGTAGGTACCACGTTTACGGTTTTCTTTGTTTAATGCGGCTCGCCTTTTCTTTTGAGCAGGCTTTCGGTTGTACTTAGCTTGTGCTCTGAGTCTGGCTTTACTCGATTTAGTTTTCTTTTTCCTTGCCATCAGACATGTCTCTGAACTTCATCAAAGTCGAGCTCAGGGATAAGACCAGCTAGGCCAGCTAAAGGAGATCCTTCTATAGCAACTCCAGTAATATCATTAGCTTTTAGCCAATCTATTGCTGCTCTAAGATCAGCTGTGGAAGCTTCACCTGATTTGATGCGAGAGATGATCTCTGTAGTTAGCAGAGTATGAAGCTCTTCAAAGGCTTCTTCACTTGTACGTTTAGCCATATTTCTCTACAGCAACTTTTCTTTTATTAGTGCGACTGCTTTGTCGTCTACCTTGTTATCAGTTTTTTCTGCATAAGCTGTAAGTAAATCTACAACTAACTTCTTAACTGAATCAGATTGAAGAAAAGCAAAGAGAATTGGTTTGATGAGTAATAACATTGGTTTTTTAAAATAATTCGGTGAGTTCTAGGGTTCCGCTGGTAGAGGCATCACGAATAATGCCAATGTTGGCTCCAGCTGGTACGACTAATTCAAGTCTTTCGTTTTGTGCAATGAAGTGACTAGTAGAGGCACTAGCCGTTTGGCTACTAGTTCCTATTGCATATCTAATGTCTGCTGTGACAGCTCGGATGGAAATTCTTGCACAAGAGTCTGTAAGTGCTGTATTAGCACTAGACGCTCCCGCTGCTAGTTGTCTCGCTACTCCAGGCTGACGATTGGGCTCAACATATTTTGAGCTCCAATTTCCGTCGTATAAGGCCATATTTAATAAGCTCTAATAAATCTCAAAAATTTGTATAGTAGGTATGAGATACATGCGATCAGTAAAATCTCTTTCATTATTTTTTCTTAAATGGATTGGGTATTGACCACCCTTCTTCCTTTACCTCTTTGGGTTTTTGCTGTTTAAGATATGCAGCTATAGGAATCACATCACTACAAAGGCTGTAGACACGTGATTTAGGAACCAGCATGAAGCCTTTCTGTTGGAGCTCTGCACATTTGAGAGCACGAACCAACTCGTAGTCCAGGCGCATCTTTTCCTCTTGCCTAGCTGCAATGCTTCTACATCTACGCAAACCTTCACGATCTAGTGGGATCATAAAGTTAATCTGTCCTCCCCAGTTCTCAGCGACGGTGTAACTCTGTTGAGCCATAACGTCGTCATAGGGAGTCGTATGGTTCCCCATGTAGAACGGCGAGAAAGTCATCGTCGCACCATTACATGAGATGTTAGGTCCGTAGTGCTGTCTCGACGGCGCACCGTTGTTCTGGAACATCACTGCTTGATTGGTCACATTTCCGGTGGCTGCAGCTACAGGATTGGAGACATTATTCGTCTCATCTTCAGCACGAACTGGTGCTACTGAGAGAAGACTGATAAGGAGACCGTAGTAGATGTAGTGTCGATTTCTCTTTCTATTTCTGTGATCGAGAGAACCTGGCTGGCTGCTCTTGTTACTACTTCTAAAGTGAAGTCGCTTCCAGCAGTTGTTAAGTTCCATACCGAATCGGAATCGGTTATGCCTCCTGATGAAGCGGAAGAGTGAGTCAGGTTGTCGCCTGACCATTTCTGTAGGGCTGACCCGTACGTAGTTGTCGTTATTTCCTCCACGATTTCCTGAGTAGTCGTGGTGGTAGAATTCATCGATCCTTGTGTAAAATTGGGAGTAACTAACTCCGCTCTCGCTACCGTCGGTGCTGCCAGTAATAAGAGTACTAGCCATTTTTTCATGTTTCCTTTTTCTTAGCCATTGGACATTCAACAGTTTTACCGTTGCCTTTTCCGTTATTTGTCTGTAAACCAAACGAATAAAGTGCAGACCCAAATATACTGGCTACGAACGTGATATCTGTGTTTTGGGTCTTTTTGATCATTGGTATCTCAACGTAGTTAAGAGTTATGATCAAATAAAGCCCGACCAGACCACTACACCAAGACGTACAAAAGTTCCAAGCACCGCTATATGGTGCTCAGTATCTTCTGCTGCATCTTTTAACTTGGTGAGGAGGTTTGGTTTCGGGCTTTCCTCTTTTCCTTCCATTTATTAACTTTGGCTTGTAGTTGTTTTTGAACTTTCTTTTTAATTGGTTCAAATAAAGATTGAGTAATAGTAGTAGTAGCAACGGCTACCACCGCTGTTGTTACAGCAGTAACCACGACAGCAGCTTCAGGTATTGGCATTTGTATATCCAATACAGGAATCTTTAAACTAGGTGGTTCAGGCTGTTCAGATGTTTCTTCAGGTTCTACCTCTTCAGGAGCCTCCAGATCGCTCGGAGGGATTACCATAGGCTTATACCCTGGAATCCGAGCTGTAGGTGGCTTGAAGTCGATTGTGGGTAGGTGTATGGGCTTAGGTAGGGTAGCTCTTGGCAGCTTAATCGGCTGCATCTGCAGTGTTACCTTCTGCTACCCACTTTAGATACTCTTGATAATCGGTGTTATCTGCCACGAATGGGATATAAATATCATGATGATCAGAAGTTTTTGGGACTTTTATTGAATCCGTAACTAAAGTACCATCTCTTAATTTGTATTGTTTATAAGTTGTATAAGGCATAATTAAAGTTCTGCTGATGCTGTCCATTCTAGATTGAAATTAGCTGATCCACCACCACTACCATTTCCTGCGAAACCTTCTTTTTGCTGGTTCTGAGCAGCAAAGGAAACACTATTTGTAGGAGAAGTTGTAACTGTTGGAGCAGCCCTCATCGGTTTCATAAATCTTATCCACCTATCAGACTCACCATTGTTAACACAAATATGATGATAATCTGTTTGAGCCTGATAATACCTCTGACACCTAGCTAATTCATCACCATAAGTTCTATGTTCAAAGTCAGTGGCATATGATCCTACTTCTAATTGAACGCCTGCAATATAAATATTATTACTTGTACTTGATCCGAAATTAACTTGATTAGATGTTGAAGCTTTAAAACCAGCTTCCCAAGAACCTGCTGATGCTTCATGATCTGATCCAGAATGAAGTACAAACATTAGCTGTAAGCCTTGAGCATTACTGTGTGGTATTTCATCAGCCGTATTTCCATCAATTTCTACAGTAAATTTCTGCCATGAATTACTTAAAGTAACTTCTTTTATATAATGTTTTGAAGCGAATGCACTAAGGCACATAACACCAGTTGAGCCGTCAGTTTTTGCATAGAAACTAAGAGTTAACGTCTTGGCTCCTGAATTACCCCAATCAAGATGACTACAATTAAAACCTTCTATTCTTTGAGTTATATAAGAAGTGTCATTACTCCCACTATTAGAAGAAGATGTCGTGCAATCTAACTTCATGCAGTTTCTATGACCTGCTGTATAAGGCAAGTCAGTTTTAGCTAAAGTTGTTTGACTAATACTCCATCTAGTACTATTACTTCCGTTCTCTCTTCCAAATAACCAACGGTCTAAAGTGTAAACACTATCACCACCAATACCAGTTAGATTGCCACGTTGATTTATTTGATAACTACCATTAATTATCAAATTCCTAAAACTTCTAGGATTTGAAATATCTACTGCAACAGCTTGTCCACTGGTTGCAGCATTGATTGCGTTGACTTTTAATGTGCTCATGTTGGTGTACCTATAGCTGTAATACCTATTGAGGGTTGATGAAAAGTGCTACCTGTTCCACCATCCCAATGGAATAAGCAATGTAATCTAGCTTGATTGCTACTTCCATATTCTCTTGCTTGTATTTTTATTGTTTTGGCTCCACTCCAACTAGCTACTCTTCCTGTATTTGTATTTGCAGAACCGCCAATATTAAAAGTATATTTAAACTGAACTTGGTCGTCCATGTAATCACGGGCAGTAATTGTTGTCCTTTGATAAACAACTTCATCGCTGTCTAAATACAATCTAAAATGTGGGATCGTCCATTCAGTACTAGCTGCATAACCTCCCGATACAGTTCGATATTCATAAATAACTTGAGTTGTTCCCGTTGGTGGAGTGTAAGCAATTGAAGAACCTGTAACATCTGCATAACTTGTTGTTAAATCCTGCAATGCAGTGACATTCCCTACCGTATAAGTTCCACTAGGGACGGTAATAGCTGAACCATCGCAGGGCGTAAAAAATTGTTCTAATACGTTTCCATGATTAATTTTTCCAGTACCTACTGTATTAGGTAGTTGTAAAGATAAATCAGAGGCAGGATTAGTTGCAGGAGCAGCGATGCTCATGCTATTCCCGCTTGAATGTTTTAATTTTATTTTACTCATGGTTTAGGGTATTTATCTTTAGTTGTTTTAATTGTTGCCTTCCAAGCGTCTATACCGTTATGGTAGATGTCATCCAACTGATCGACCACAGAAGGGTATTCGGCTGCTCTTTTAGATTGATATTCAATCCTAGCCATTTCGGCTGTAATATCGGATTCAGTAGGTGCTGTACCCGACTCTAACCAAGTTAATTTATCACCTTGCATGACCCATTCAGAACCAGGTCTTAAAGAAATAATCGCATCTCCTCTTAAACTCATGTCGCTAACTCCAAAAGATGAATATAGGCATAGGAATACCCATTGCTAACAGGGAACTCAACATTTCCATCGCTTCCAGATGCTCTTGCTATATAAACTTTATAATTAACTTGATCTGTTGTATTTGGCTCATCTATAAATTGAATAGAAACGGCTGAATGTAATCGAGAGCCTACACATCTTGCACTCTGAAAACCATAAGTACCGTTTCCTAAGTTGTTATAAGTTCCTCCGTCAATGCTTCTAAATACAGTAAGAACAAGATCATTGTTTACACCGTTAGTATTACAGTCTCCAGTAACTTGAACAATGACTCTATTAGAACTTGTAGCGGGTGTAATATTACAGTTTAAATTTGTTGCGGCCCATGTCGTAGAAGACATTTCGGTTCTGCTATTAGTCTTTGCTGCTTGTACCTGAAGAATTGCCCCTGCTCCTCTTTTAGGTGCAGTAACAGCACCAGCAGCAATCATATCTGTATCTACTATTCCATCAGGTAAGCCGCCTACAGAGACTCCTGTGACGGTACCGTTTCCATTAATTGTTATTGTCATTAAATTACCGTCCAGTTTTCACCAGCGCCAACCGTAACGGTGACACCAGAATTTATAGTTATAGGTCCAAAAGAACCTGCGTTGGTGTTATTAGTTATGGTGTAGTTTGTTGTAACTGTCTGTCCGTTCTCCCAAAAGACAGTATCACTACCACCACCTACAGCTCCACCACTTGCTGATTGTTCTGCCCATGTCAACCCACCTGTGTTACCAGACTGAGCTGTTAAGACGTAGCCGTTAGTTGGTCCATTAGATACCTTTAGATTAGCTTCATCTACTATATTATCTGCGATAACCGTAGCACCGTCAGCCGATGACGTAACTTCACCACTATGATTAGGGTGTGTATAGGCATCTGATTCTTTTGCTAGTGGTATTCCTCCAGCGGTACTACCATCATGTACGACTAAAGTATCCTTTGTCGTATCTACAGTACATTCCCCCTCAGCACCAGTGAAACTACTGTGTTGCGAGGTTGTCCCTCGTCTTAGTTTTAATTGTTTTGCCATTATGCTATCGACCCCATATCTAAGTCACCACCTTCACCGATAGTTTTTATCGTACCAGCGTCGTTGATATATAGTTTCTGTGCGGATGTATCTATGGCAACTTCTCCACTTGCAATATCACTGGTACTTGGTGCGGAAGTACCCCGCTTTAGTTTTATTACTGCTGCCATCAGAAGGTTCCCCCATCTACAATTCCAGCAAGTGTTGTAGCTGTAAGTAAACCAGTTGATGAGTTAAATGTAAGATTACTGCCACTCTTAGGTCCACGATTTCCAGTTGCTGTATCTACAAATAATGGGAAACATGTAGTATCAGAAGACTCGTCAGCAACTGTAACTGTAGTTGCTATAGCAGCTGTACCTGTAGTGTTTTGGTTTAGTGTTGCTACACGAGCAGCGGCAACTGTACCAGAGGTTATAAGGTCTCCAGAGTGATTTCCAAGACTAAATGTAGTACTGCTTAGACTTAAACCTGTTCCAGCAGAATAGGTTGTATTAGTATCAGATACAGTATTAGTAAAGGTTATTTTATCTCCTGATCTGGCTACCGATAAGCCTGTACCAGCTTCTAAAACTACATCATCAGTAACACCGCCACTGCTTGTTAATCTAATTTTTTCTTCGTCTGAGTTATCACCATTTACACAAGAGACACTATAAGTAGTATCACTAACTGAAACTATTTGCCAAGTATTATCACCCCTTAAGTATGTAGTACCACTAGCTGTTCCAGAACCTAATCTTGCAGTAGAAACTGTTCCTGATCCTAAATTATCTGCATTTAATGAAGTTAAAGTTGATCCATCTCCAATAAATGTTTTACCACTAGCAAGTTTTATATGTTCTGAAGAGGTCCAAGCATCTGTTGAATTAACCCAGTTAAAGGTCTTGTCTGTTGCCCCTTTTAGTGTGAGTCCACCTCCATCGGCTGTTGAATCACTTGGACTTGAAACTTTGCCAAGTTCAATGTTTTTATCTTCTACATCAAGAGTGCTACTTGAAATTGAAGTAGTAGTACCGTTAACTGTCAAGTTACCAGTAACAACTACATTATCTGAAAATGTTTTATTTCCAGCTGCTGTTTGGGCTCCTGATAGAGAAAGGAAAGCCCCATCCCCACCAATAGCTATGACATCACTAGCATTACCATTTCCATCAGCTGCCCCTTCACCATAGTAAAGTACATCATTAACTTCATTGAAAGCTAGTTCTGATGGTTTTAAATCACTAGGAGGACCACTAGCTGCGCCACCTTGGTTTAACCGTTTTTTTATTCGTATTGTTGCTGACATTTTTTAAAATTGACCTCCGTGTACAAGTGAATCTTTAGTTGTGGTGGAATCGGCTTTGAACTCAGAACCGTCGTAGTAGACGACTGATCCAGTTGCTTTTGCAGATTGATTTACTATTAATGTTCCTGACGCATTACCTACCTCTATCCAGTTGCTTGAGTCATAGACTTTTAATTTGTTACTTCCTGTGTCAAACCACAAACGTCCTGCACTTGGATTACTAGGTTGGGAATTTTGAATCTTATACTCTTGTGCATATCTATTAACATCTCCAATACTGTCAGCAACTGTATTTATATTGCCTGTAGTAACAGTATCAAGTGCTTCATCTATTCCTCCGAAATCTGAAGTCCATCCAAGTTCTCCAGCTATTATATTAATGTTAGTTAATTGGCTATCAGGGAGTTGAACGCTTTTCCATCCACCGCTTCCACTATTTAGACTATCATCATATACTTTAATGATATTAGTAGTCGTATTATAAACCAAATCCCCTTCATTGTTATCACTGTTGGGATCACTGCTTGCTATACGATACCGAGCATTAAAGGATTCAACTGAATCACTAAGTAAAATTATATCTGCATCACTACCTATTGCTTTGTGGTAGGTATAGGTATTTAAAGTACTTGTAGTTTGGACTAAAAGCCCCATACCTGCAGGTAGGGTTTTACTTTGTAGTGCAGATGGGAAGCCATTTATAGTTACAGTAGCTCCTCCAACTGTTCTACCCGTTGTACTTACTCCAGAGCTATTAATAACAACGCCGCCTGCATCTGTAATAGAAACTACAGTCCCAGCATCGTCATTTACGTCGGGGTTAGTATTAGGGAAGCTAACTTCATTTGAAATAGCGGTAAAGTTACCAAGGCTATTTAATAAATTAACTACCCATGAGTTAACAGCTGTACCTGTAGGTACCGTTGTGCTATTAGTAGAAAGGGTATCACTAATAGTCTTACCATCTAACTGGTTTAGTTCAGTAGCTGTGCTAGTTAGATTGTTTGCTAGATCCTTAAGTTGGGCATCAGCGATCATCCCAGTACTAACGGTATCTGTATCTCCTGTGGTAACTATTGTTCCAGAGACATTTGGGAGATTTATTGTTCGATCTGCTGTGGGATCAACAACATTTAGGGTTGTTTCATTAACATCATCAGTAGATCCTTCAAATATGACTCTGGCACTCTGACCCATTCGCAGATCACCAGTGACATACCCTCCTAGAGTTGTTAAAGCTCTTGATGATATTTCTTGACCCATAAAAAAGGTCTTTTTGAAATTATCGTTTAATCCCTCTGCTCTTATCGAAGATCCAGCATAGAAAGTAGCTGGAAGTGTTGTATCGTCGGTCTGCCTATAAATGATTATGGCAGTACCGTTGCCTGGGGCATTAGTAAACTCGAGAGTAGTTGCATTAGCTAGAGAGAAAGCAGTTGTATTAACTCCATCAATCTGAGCTTTGATGTCTGTAGTCTCTAGATAAGGAAAAGTAATTGAAAACTGTTTATCACTCCCATTGCCCGTGTATGCGTTTGTAGTTGCTGCCATAATTTATTGTCATTTTTAAAAGTCGGCTAATTCCTGGACTGCGTTTTGTCGTCTTGTTCCACCTCTTTGCTCCATTCTATTAAGCTCTAAATCACGTATTTCAGCTTTTAGCTCTGGAAATCTTCTATAGAGTTCTTTCTTAGCATCCTTGCTATAAGCGTTAATGATTGTATTTATCTTTCTGTACCAATATTCATTCTTCTTTCGTACATTTTTACCTGCTTGAAGATCTAGCTTAAACTGCTTTAAACCTTTATCAAAAGCTGGGTTAGTTACCCACTTCTCTAGTTCCCTATACATATTAGAGTTACCTAAAGTCTTTGAAAAAAATGCTTTTTGTTCTGCAGTTAAGTCAATACCTAGTAATTCTTTTATGACTACTGAACTATCAAATTGAATATCTTCTAATTTGTCATGAACGATGCTTGACCCTCTTTCATTTACTTGAAGAGGAAAAATAGAATTAATTCCTCCTCTATCATTTGTTATTTTTTCACCTGTTAGCCAATCATACTGATCATCGCCTTTAGCAAAACCCCAAGTTAGCTGGTTAGCTAATTTATCTGAGAAAACATTAGTAAATTCTTGATAATAAGGAGTATGTAAATTGGCAAATGATCTTCTAGCAGCTGATAAAGGTATGAAGGCATTAATTGTATCAGCAGTAAGTCGTGATAATGCTGTTTTACCTTGCCATCCAGGTGTTAATAGTCTACCTAAAGGTACTAAACCCTGGAAGAATGACTTCTGAGTAAGGTTAGATGCTATTGAGTAGGTTAAGTATCCAGATAAATATTCTGCATCTTGCTCTTGTAATTGCCTGGTTTGGAAGTAATAGAATATGTCTGCAGTTCCGGCTAGGATTTGTCCTAATGGTTCTATGCGGTCATAATTAATCCACTTATTACCAATTTTAATTGATCTAGGTTTATGTGATCTTAGCCACAGCTTCTTTTCATCAGGGTCCATAGGACCATTACCTGTAATCACGCCATTATATGCAGCCAAACCACCTGCTATGACCATCATTCTGCCATAAGCTTCTCTACCCTTCATGACTGCCTTGGCATACTCATCATTACCAGCCATTACTTTTTTATATTCTGTTAATTGTCTATTTAATAGAGGTACATGCTCCCCTGCATAGACCATAATGTTATGACCAGTCTTCACGAATGGGAAGAATATTCTTAAGCCTGGGGCTTCATTGATGAAATGAGCAAATGTCTTTGCTGGACCTTCTAAGTCGGTTTGGAAAGTTGTTTCCTTGGCTACATCTAGTAGATCATCATTAAGTATGGCTCCAGTTTTCTTATCAAAGTTCTGATCTATATTATCTTTTAAGAGCTTTTCAAATACATCATCTATATCTTTACCACTTTTCCCAGCTTCATCTATAGCAACACCCATAACCTTAGTATTGTATTCAATACGAGCGTTCATTGTTTTGAAAAACTCGTCTGAAGTAACTAATAAATTACTAGGCCAGCTAAACAGTGGGAAGTTTGCAATGGTATGAGTGAAATCTAAAAAACCTACACCAAATTTATACCCCTTATCATCACTACTAATAGCTGATTGTCTTAAAAGGTCTAGTTTTGCATTTATTTCAGCGTCAATAACTATTCCCTTTCCTCCATCATTAATAGCTTTACCACCATTCTTCATTACTTTCTCAGCCATTGTCCATGAATCCATCAGGGTTTGTTGAAATCCATGAAACCCAGCTGCAGCCATGCGTTTGGTTTTTACATCACCACCTGTAGCAGCGGCTATAGGACGATAAACTGTATTAATAGCGCTGGAAATTATGTTAACAGCGTGGGTAGCGGGTGCAGATAATAAAGAGTTATACATAATCTTTAAACCTTGCCCAACTGAAACCTCTCCTATGTACTGCCAGAGTTTATTATGAATGCTTATATTTCCATCAGCGAGCAATAATGTATTAGCAATTCTCATTGCCTCTCTTTTTGCTTGAGCGTCTCCAGTTTTTAATCTATCTACTAGTTCATTTAATACTTTTTCGCCATCTTTTAGCTTATTAAGTAGTTTGCTCTGATCTTGCTTGATTGAGATAGGGAGTTCTCCTCCCCAGGGAAGTTTAATTGCTGATGAATGTAGTAGGTGACTGTGCATGTTTGAGCTGATTTTGTGCATTCGAGCTAAAACTTTCCACTGATGTACTAGCATTTCTACGTGTTTAAACGTATCCTCTCCCGCATTTCCTAGTTCTACAATGCTCCTTGAAGACTCCCATATACCTTTAGACATCTCTTGAAGTAACATTCGAGATTGAACAATACCTACGTCACTTAGAAGAACACTTGTTTCACCATAGTTTTTATACTCAAGTTTCGTAATATCTATTTCTCCTGTAACTTCATCAAAAGCATCAGCTAGACCCTTTAATGCCTCTTCTACGACGGCTCTATCTGATAGTTGTCTTTCTTTAGCTAGTTCACTTATTCTTATAGGAGTATCTTTAATCATCATCTCCATAGCTTCTCTAACACCCTCTGGAGAACCTTGAGATAGGTTTCTTACCTGGGCATTAGTCATGACTCTTTGGACACCACTACCTGTACCTTGCCCTAAATTAGGCTCTTGGGATTGAGCTAGCTGTTGAGCAGCTGCTTCTGTAGGTGTTACTGTCCTTCTTTCATGTGGCTTAGTGACCATGCTTTCTAAATGGTCTCCTTTTGTATCCTTTAGTTGATCAATTCCATAGGTATCAATGAGCTCAAAGTCTACTCCTTCTACTTTACCAGCTCTACCAGTGGCACCTCCTCCAGTAAATTCAAGACCTGGAGGTGGGTCTGACATGAAATCTCTAAGGTTTAATAAACCATCACCTACAAATGCATCGAAGGTCTTTTCATACTCCCCAGGAGGAGCATTCTCCATATATTGATCCCAATCAGACTGTCTATAATTTTCTATATATGCCTCTTTAAAGGCTTTCTGAATATCGGGGTTTGATATAATTTGTTGGTAATTTGTGAATCTATATGCAAGACCTGCTGGAGAATCAGACTGTACCCAACCTGTAGCATTTTTAATATCAACTTGGTCAAATAGTAATCCTAAAGCTTGAGCTTCGTCATCTGCAGCTACTAATCGATGTAGCTGTAATGTTGGCTTTCCTTCTTTAGAAACGCCATAGTATATAGCAACATCTTCTCTAGTTAGGAGCTGAGAGTTCTTTGTAAGGAAGTCATTGATGCTTTGCTCATCTAATTTGTTGAGTGATACACCATCTATATCAACTAAGAATCCTTCAGTAATTATATTCCCATCAAGGTCTCTAGCACTTGCATCTTTCATGCCAGCAAGTTCAGCACTTACTTTAAATCCTTCAATGTCTTCGAGAATTTGTCTAGGTATCTCTGTTATAGGTTGTCTTGTTCCTGTTACGAAATACTCAGGGAATACAGCCTTAACGTCATCCCAGGTAATAGGGATGCCTCTTTCCTGTTGGATTCTTAATTTTAAATATCTTTCGATTCTACCTTCATATACTCCTACACCTGTACTGGTGTTAAAGATATAGTCGTTTGCAATTGCTATTGGGTTGATTTGTGCTCGCCAAGTTTCAAAAGTCTTAGCTTCTGTTGCAACTGGATCTCTGTTTCCAAATTCATCAAGAACTTCATTAACAGGGGTAAGCCATCTATTCCTACCATCTGGTGAACTTCTAGCTATTGCAGTTTGTGCACCGCGATAATCAAGATCTCCAAAGCCTGCTCTTTTATATAGATCTCTTCTGATATTTGGCATCTCTTCCATACCCTTGGGACGCTCAAGCATTTGATTACTTACAAACTGCTCAAACGCATACAGTTGTTGTTCAGGAGTTAGAGCCTGCCAAGCATTCTTTGCATTAGGTTTGTCATTTATTTTCTTAAGCAACTCAAATGCGTCGTTTTCGTCTAAGGCATTCTCACTACCATAATAATTTCTATCGTTTTGTACTTGTTCTAGTACTCTCTTCCATCCACTACTACCTTCATCTTCAATAAAGTTGTCGAGAAATAGTTGCTCAGTTTCTTTTGGAAGATTCTTTTCAGCCCATTCTGCAGCTCGTCTGGCTTGTGCTCCAGATAAACCCGTTTCTATATCTTCTAACGGGGTATTTGTGACAATGGTTCCTGCTTCAATTTCTTCTCTTATAACTGTTTGGATCTCACGAACAATCCGTCTACTATACTTACCAAGATCTTCTTGATCTGGTCTTACTGGACCTGGACCTTGTTCTCCACCGTCATACCACTCTTTCCATTTCTTTCCATAGTCACTGGCTGGATCTATACCCTCTTCGAGGTTTCTACCTTTTATACCTTTACTCTTAACATCCCAAGCTATGGATACCTCTTTACTTGAAATTCTATCTGAATCCACAGAGGTAGTTCCGAATCTATGAAAATCAAATTTTACTATTGTTCCATTTGGAAGTTGAAAGAGTCTTTGGGCATCTCCGCCTTTGATTTTGAACTGTGCTTCTAAAGATAGAAAAGGGAGAAAGTATTCATTCTGATCTCTATCAAATTTAGCTTTTTTATACCACCTAACCTGATCATCTACTGAGTATGATCTGAGGGTTTCAGCTACTTCTCCTAGTTCACCAAATAAATTAGTATTAGCTGTATCAGAACCTAATCTCCAAAACTCATATCTACCTAGATCGTGTGGGGGAAAAGCTACATCTATATCTTGTTCGGGTCTTATTGATTGAGCACTATAAGGCTCTTGTAGTTTTTGATACTCATACGCTTCTTTACCGGCTAATCTTTTTGCTGTTTCTGGATCAATTCCTTGTTTTATTGCTTGTTTAAATACCCTATGACCAACAATTATTACGCCTGCAGCATCAGCAGCATATCCAAGGCCATACCCTTCAAGGGATGTCTTGAACATAGCTTCGATCATGCTGTCATCTTCATCAACAGCTAGAGCTGTTAGCCATGTATCTTTTAAAGCTGGGTTCCACTCTTCAAGTAGGTTTGTGAGGTTTGATTGTTCAGGTTGAGTGATGGTTGTGAGTAGGTCTGCAGGGATTCCAGCCGCCGCTCCAATTGATCCAGCCTTAGCAACTGCACTAGCTCTATGTACGTGTCTTAGAAGTTCTGTTTTTCCAACAGCTTTACCAAATCCACCACCACCTCTTTGCCAATAACGATTTAAAACTTTGGCTGTTGGTTGGGTATAGTGAGCTGGGCGAAAAAAAGTACCTTCTGGCCTCATTGCAGCTCTAGTACCTTTTAATCCTCTTAGACCACCAGTATGTTTTAAAGCTATAGCAAACTCCCATAAACCTGTAAGGAAGTTTCCAGCGGCACTTTTAGTACCAAATGTTGAGCGTCCTAAATTCCACTGAGCCCATTCATATTTATTATGAAAAGGTATATCACTAGGATCTAATTTTCCAGAAACCCATCGACCTGGTAGTTCAATTGCATCACCAGCTAACTCTCCTAATTCCAGTACAGACTCAAGGGTTCCAAGAGCTGTACCAATAGGTAGACCTATGGTTTCAGAGACGACGTTTGGGCCAGATCTTTCCTCTGCTAATTTTTGACGATCTAATACACCTTGACCAGTGAGTTGGTCTCTAGTCTCTAGTATTTCGTCTTTACTTCTTTGATCACCTAGAAATGTGTTATCTACAAAATCAACTACACTTGCTGTGGCTTCTCTGAATACATCATCACCTTGACCATTGACTAGTCCTGTAGCTGCATCATATCCCTGTTTAAGGGTTGTAGGCTTTAAAACATTAGGTAATAGATCTAAGGGGTTTCTTTCTACAGTTTTTCGAGCTGGTTCTTGTTCTTGAGGTTGTTGTTCTGTAGAGGAGTCTATATTTGGTAAGTTATTGAACTCTTCTTGTAACTCTTCGGGATTCCCTTCTGTGATGGGATCTTCTGAATCAGTAAAAAGATTATCAATATCTCTTAATTCATCTGACATTTTATATATAAATTGTTCCCTTAGGTCGCAACCTTAGAGAGTTAATTAGTCGGGTATAGTGCTCAACAAATTCTTAACATCTTTATTAATTGAATCCATATTTTTTGGATCAAATCCTGAACCAAAATACATATAAGTAGCTTTAGTTAAAGCTGACTTAGTAGCATTTGGGTCCATAAATATACGATAAGAATCTGGGAAAGAAGTTTTCATTTCCTGAATCATGTAGCTAAGTTGTTCACGACAAGTTATCTGGTTAACTTTTTTGCCGTAATGTTTTTCTAGTGCCGCTAATCGCACTGGTGTATCCATCCAAGGAGCACAGGAAAGCTGCCCCTTATCCTCTAGATTAAAATCCCATCCTTTTAAACTTTGGATGGTTGATGCTAAATAAGCTGAACCTTTTAGAGGTAATCCACCTTCTTTAATTAGATACTTAAAACCACTATTAACACCATCAAAGTTTTGAGGAGCTTCTATTGGTTTTATATCTCCAGATTTTATTAATTCATTAATATTTCTTTCACCCCTTGTTCTCATCTGAGCATTAATAAAGGCTTTTGGTGTATAGCCCATACCTGCAGCTAGTTTTGTGAGTCTTGTGCTTGGGATGTCAGATATATATTTCTGGACTTCTACTTTTAATTGTTCTTCACTAAAGAAATAATCCTTATTAGGATTCATCTCAGCTATGGAGAATTTTTGTTGATTAAATAATTGATCATGAGTTAATGTTGAATAATCTTCAACACCTATTTTTCCAACAACTTTTAAAGAAGCTATGTTCTTTTTCTGATCAATATTATTTACAAAATATATTCCTTTACTACCATCAGCTGTCTTGAAGATTGATTGTTCATGACTTAATAAGATGTCTAGCTTTTTCTCAAAAAGACTCATTAATTCTTTCTGATCTGAGATTAATAATGGATTTACTCTTAGCTCTGCTATCATGCTTTTTTCTAGCATTTTCTTTAATATTGGAGCTCTATTAGCAGCATCACTAGCAAGCTGTGGGTTTAACTTGAGGTCTGCTTGAGAAATACCAGCGAGCATTCTATTTGTTATCTGCTCCCCTTGATCTTTAATTAGCTGCTTAATTTCCTTCTTACTTTGCCTTAGTGGTCCAGAGCCTAGACGTTCTTTATATTGTTCTTCTGTAATATACCCCTTATCTAGGTAGCTTCTGAGTAAATCTTCATCTAATTCTACACCATTATCCTGTTGTTCTGCTAGCTCTAAATTTAAGTCAGGATCATAATTAGCTCCAGTAGAAGCTAACGTAGCAGCTAATGTTAAAGCTTCTGGGGTTTTTATTTTCTTTAATGCTTCTATTGCTTTCTTTTTATTTTCTTTGGTAGGATCTTCATAGTAATTATCTCTTATCTTAAGAAGACTAGCTTTTTTCATTTGCTGATCTCTAGTAAAATTTGAAGCGATATTTTTTTTTGCTTGCTCTTCCCACTTGTCTATAATATGATCATATTTATTTTTTAATTCTGTACCTTTAACTTTATCTCTAGTTAATACGTCGTTTAATTCTCGTATTTTATCTAGACCACCAGGACCAGACAAAGATAATTCTTCTAATAATAACTCAAGGGATTTTTTATTACTAGCATCAGAGTACCCCTTAAATCCTACATTTCCATTAGCAATTCTCTCAGAAGCTTCATTCCATACTTCTTGAATTGGTTTATCTGTATCGACTAATGTTGATATAAAGCTCTTTGCTTCGTCTAAGTTAGCGTCAACATCTGATTTAATACCAGCTGTATATAATTCTTTTGCTTTAACAATGGAGTTGTTGTTAATTGTAGGGACTAATTCAGTTACAACAAGAGACCTTAATTCTTTTTTATTTAAACCACTTAAACTAGCAAATTTAATATTTGCTTTTTTTACTGCTATTAAAGCAGCGGCTTCAGTTCTTGGCTTTTCATTATCAGGTAGATTACGAAAATAGGCATCTAAGAATGACGCATGTCTAGCACGAGCCGTATATACATTTCCCTTAATATCTTTTGTGAAATTATATATTGTACTTTCTTGTAAGAGATGAGCTGTTGGACTATTCTCACCTTCCTCTTGTTCTATCTCTGTAGAAGTTTCATTAATAACTTTTGATTCTACTTGTGTTTTTATGTTATCTATTTCAATTGACTCTTTTTCATCCTCAGTTAGTCCATCTGATCCAAAAGTAGCTTCATAGGATTGATACTCTTTTTTACCCTTCTCTTTGAGCTCGTGAATCTTTGAATAAGCTTCAAGACCTGTCTTAGTTAAAGACAATATCCCTTGCATCATTTTCTGATCACGAGCAAGTTTTGCTCCAGCGATCTTTTGATTACCAGCTAAGGTAGCTTGATCTAAGTTTCCTTGGATCTGTGCCGCTTTAGCTAAGTTACCTATATTCTCTACTTTTTGAGCAGCCCTTTTCTTAATGGCTTCTGATTGATCTAAGGCTTCTACTTTTGTAAATGATTCCTCTTTAGCTGACCCTTGGAAATTACTTCCATAGTCAACTTGATTATAAATTCTAGATGTCATTGTTATGCCCAACTATAAGCCGGTATTCCCAGCTCTAAATCTTTTCCGATACCTACAGGTTCTGGTGATAGTTGTGGGGTTTGTACGGGGAAGTCGAGCATTGATCCAATCTTATTAGAATTAGATAGAGCTTTTATGCGAGTGGTTTCCATAGAGTTACCCATCGCCATCTCAGCACTTCTAACGGTTGCATCTTGCTCTGCTTGAGCAAACCCTCCTCTACGTTCTGCATCTAGTGCTAGCAGTCCAACCGACTGTCCAGTGGCTCCACTAGCTAATACCTTTCCTTTGGAGCCAATCATTTTGGCTAGGATGGTTTGGGATTTAAAGGCGGCTTTATCTTTTACTTCGTTGAACTTTTGTTGTTGAGAGACCCAAGCTTTGTTAGCTGATTGATCTCCATAGAACCAAGCCATGTTTGCAGCGTTGGAGGCTGCTTGTTGTGCTTTGACTTGTCCTATATGTTTGTTGACTATTGATTCGTTCTGGAATCGTTGTTGCTGTTGAGCTTGTCTATATGAAAGGTCTTGCTGCTGTCTAGCTGATGCAGCTTGGAACTGCATATTTTGCTGAGCTTGGTACATTCCTATACCAGTACTAACAGCACTAACGGCTAATCCAGCTATTGCAATATTTGCACTCAAAGCAGCACCTGCACTTCCCGCCATGGCGGCTGTTACTGGGCACATAATTTAACTATCTCCAAATACGGCAATCCATACGGGGGTTGATATGTCATTCTTAAACATTTAAAACCTAATAATTTAAGTAATTTATGGTGAAATTTATTTCTCGCATCTGCGATATTCCATAGCATCCGATACTCATGCTGTTCATTAAGGAAACGCTTTAAGTGTCTGATAAATGTATGGGGTTTTCTTTGAACTATTGGAGTGCATAACATCCAAACAATTGCCACCCCATCTCTAGGGTCAGGCAATATTCCTCCAATACCTCCTAATGAATCATCTTCATCAAAAAAGGCTATAGCTGTTTCACTTATCTGAACTATGAAAATGAGGGCTAGTAAAACATTTTTATGTCCTACACCCTCAAGCTCTTCTCGATCTTCTTTCCGAAGATTATTAGCTAAAAGTATCGCATCTTTGGTTGTGGCATCACGGTAATACGGTTTCATTCTTATCCTTTAAGTTGGATTACGTCTCGTTTGTTGTAATGACCCTGCCATGAATAACTAGTAATAGATGCTGGGGTTGGATCGTCTGCATAGATACTTGCTTTGGCATCTTTCCCTAAACAGAAAATTGGTACATCTTTAGTTATGACTTCAGCTATTGCAGGCTTGTTTGCTAGGTATAAATTTGCTTGAGCAATATCTATATCATGGGTCCAGTTTGTATATCCTAATCTTTCAATTTCTACTTGATACCTACCAGAGTAGTAGAGATCTAATCTCAGCATTTCTACAACTGGGTTATCTATTCTGTCAGCTCTCCCTTCATTAGTTACATAGAATGATGGTAAAGATACGCTCATTCTGTATTGTAATCCAATAACATAATTTGCTGTTGTTAATGAAGTGGCAACTGTTATATATTTTCCTCCGCTATCTGTTTGAATGCTTGGTCTTAAGAAATAACCTGCATCACTACCACTAGTGATAATAAATACAGGAGTAGCACCCGTTATAAACCCTCCAGCTGGAAAGTATATTTTGGTATTAGAACCAGAAACACTAGTAGTAACATCTGCTTTATAGTGAATAAAGTCTAATCTTGGAAGAAATTTACTATTAAATGTAGTTGTGATTGGAGCTGTCTCTGGATCATCCAGCAACTCCATTTTAAGGAGAATAGAATTTGTACCATCAAAACAAACTATATAAGCGGTGTCATTATCAAAGCCCATCATCCTAACGGATGTAGGGAACGTCCATTTACTCCAACCTGCTATCTGTCTTTCTCTTCCTTGGTTAAAGAATTTAAAGTTATATACAGTGTTTGTATTATCACCCCAAAAGAGCAAACTATTATTTGGACTATTGGTTGCCCATTTTAAAGCTGGAGGAATATATTCTGGAATTATTCTTGTGTTATCAGCAACTGTTGGTCTGTTATCTACAGAGTCCACAGCCATCTCTAGAATCTTAGAGTAAGTATCTGCCTCAGTTACGAACATGACACTAACACCAGTACTTTGAGGCTCGGTTATTGACCTATATGCATAAGAAGAAATCTCAGTTAATTTTACTGTTGAAGGTCCAAAGGCTACATCTTGAGATGCCATTAGAAACTGAGCATTCTCAGCAAATAACACTAAACCTTTTGGGGTACCTACAGCTGATTGAAGTATTGCTGGTCTGGTAGAAGAAGCTGTTAAATCTATGGGGTCAGAATCACTAACAGTAATAGCTGATGTCTGGAAGAAGTTAAAGTAGTCTCCAGGCTGACTAAGAATTACTGCATCTTCGCTTAGGAATCCAAGACGGTTTCCAAAGAAGAACATATTAGCTATACCTTGATCTACAAAAGATGGGTTGGGGTTACTAGCTTCATCTCCTACTCCCTTACTAGCCCAGCCTCCAAATGCTGATGAACTATTAAGGGGTCCAAGCGTAAAGGTACCATTAGCCTGTCTGACTAAGGCATGAGGCATTGTTGAGGAGTTCAGACCTGTTTCTATTCCTGGCTTAACTGTTTCCTCCCATGATCCAGCTCCAGGGATACCTGCAGCATCTGGGACAAACTTGACATAGTAATCATCTGACTCACTATCAGCAGTATTATTTACTTTGCACTGGAAGTCTGGGAAACATTGGAATGGTAATTCTGTAATGTCATTGGCCGTATCTTTTACTACGGTCATAGCCATATTGGTAGTACCACCACGCACAGCTACGTTGAATGATCTGGTATCGCTTCTTTTAATTCTTAAAACATTACCAATACTATCGCAGGTATAATTAGATAAAGCATTAACTGCATTCTTTAGATTGGTGATAATGTCACCTATCGTTAACGTACCTGAGCTGGCATTACTAGGGGTTGTGAAGGTAGCTATTCCATCACTTGCATAGGTATATTCAAACTTCTCTTTACTAACTCGAATAGTAAATGTTTTACCATCTTCAGTTGCTGTGACTGTATCTCCTACTCTCCAACCAACACCACCATTTTTAAGAATAACCTTAGCGTTATATCTGGAGATATAAGCATTAGATTCTTCATCATAATAGGCAGCACATTGGTTATTAATTCGATATTGAAGTCCTGTTTTACCTGTAGCAGAGGAAGTATGGTCTCCAGCTGAGTGCTGAGAACATCCACCACCATCAGCCACCTCATAAGAACCAGGAGTAATCTCTAACTCTGATGCGCTATAGACTATGGTTTGTGCTGTATTACCATCTCTATTTATATCAATAGAGTAAGTAGTGTTATAAGCAACTGAATTAATAACGACTAGGGCTTCTTCTTTAGTAGTTGTCAGTTGAACTTGGTTCATGCTGACATCCCTTTGACTATTAGAAATTAATGTATAGTCAGAAAGAGATAATGTATGAAGACTATTTAAGTCTGTGGTATCAAGATAGGTCTGAGCACTAGCGTCAACTGTTACTGCACGAGTGGCTCCTGTTGTTGCATCCCAAGCTTTAACAGTAATAACTGCAGGACTACCTGATTTGTAGATAGCAACTATATACTTCTCATTATTATCCCTAAAGATAGGGAACCATTTTGCATCTGTTGGGACGTTGTTAGCAAGTAATCCTACAAACTCTGTAGGGGGTCTTTTCTTACATCCAAATGTAGGATCTAAATAAGTATTAACTGCCTCTCTAACTTGTCCAGGTAGTTTGATTGGATCTGGTTGCTGACTAACCCCACCTAACAAATTAGGTATTGTCTGTGAAACTGCAGCCATGTTTATCTCTTAATAGCGTTATAAGGTAGGTATGATTGAAATTCTTTTCCACCTGCTGAATCATTGAATATGTTGTAATCCCCCTGTTGAGTTTCGTATTCCATTACTGCAGCTCTAGCATTAGCCTCTTCATTTTCAGAGTACTTAACTACTTCGTTGGAACCTACAGCTCTATTAGCAAATAAGTTTGCCGCTCTAATAGTGATGTATTGCTTAAAGACTTCGGGTAGATCTTCAAATTCAAAGTACCAAATTACTTTCAAGTATTGGGTTTCATCAAATGTATATGTATGATTCCTTTTATCATAAAGTTGTTGATTAGACGCTCCAGCTGGCTTTCTAATAATTGGCTCAATGGTTGACCATTCAACCTTATCTAATGACAAAACATTAGCTGGTATCTCAATAATTTTATTTGTATTTGGAACGAAAGGATAATCTTGCTCAGTATTAAACACCCAACCCTCAGACTGGAGGTTATGGTTTACCTCATCTATCATGCTTGTAGCAAGAGTAGCTAAGGGATTGGAAGTCGTAAGACTTGCAAGAGGTGCTTGTCCTATGTTTGATAGGATTATATTTACGGCGGATAATTTTGTAAGCTTAAAGGCCATTTATTTTCTAGGGAATGGTAAGCCCCGAGGAGCCGAAGCTCCAAGGGCATAAATATTATTGAGCTTGTAGAGAACCAGCTACAGAAGTACGGAGAGATCCGACACCCATGCTGAGCTTTCCTACAACTAAATCTCCTTGGTACTGAACCCCGAAATCTCCACTTGTAGTTTCGATGGATGGTCCAAGAGTTTCAACAACTCCAGCGGCTTCTCTTTGGAAGACAAGGCCACAGCAGGTAGCATTTGCATCTGCATAGTCGTTGTTCTCACCAGTAACAGCTGAGTTGTAAGCAGCCATAAATGGAAGATTGTTTGATTTATATAGACGTATTCCAGCAATACTATATAAACCTTTACCAGAGTTGATGTCACCTTGAGATGCACCAAGTTCTCTGTTGAGGATGTTTGTATCTACGGCACTTATAAGTCCTAGGTATTGCCTTGGATTTAAAATGCAGACACGTCCCTCCTGGGGAGCTGAGCGCTCGTCTAATACAGCAGCTGCTTCAAATAGACCGTCTACGATCTTCTGAGCGTTGTACTGGTTAGAGGAACCGATTGATACTTCAAAGCCTCCAGGCTCACCAGTTACTACTGATGCTTCTCTGGATGCCATGTCAAGCTTTCTAGCAATTCTAAGGTCATAGAATTTTGCTAAAGCTTCACCGATCTGCTTACTTACTTCAGATCTGGTCGAGTACTGCGAAAGTAATTCATCAAGGCTATACACAAATTGGCTACTTACAAGTAGGTCATCTGCATTGATAGTTTTCTCATTAGCCTTGAGTGAGGTGTCCCCGAGTATGGGGGTGCCTGGCGTATGAAAACCCGCGCTGAGCGTACCCGTTAGTAAAAATTGTTTTGATTTTCCGCCTCGTAGTGTATAACTACGGACTAGCCCTTTAAATATAGACGCTGCATTGAAGGCTGTGAAAACCTCCCCAGAGAATAGCTTAAGAGCTGTTGAATATTTATCGGCAAACGCATTTGACTGGCTGCCGTTCACCGCATTGGGGCGGTGTAGACTACTTATATTAGTCACTTTACTTTAAATAAGAGAAAGATATGTTTAATCGTTCTTGATCAAATCCTTTTCAGTGAAAGTTATCCTCCGCAGAGGGCTTACTCCTATTCTGATTATTTCTTTAGAACTAAAATTCCCTTGCAAGGTATCAGATACGAAGCCTCCGATGGGGCTAATGAAAGGGGAGTCCTACTCTGAGGTGCTCCCCTCCCTTTTATTGTTTAGTGGTGTAATATGTCACACCACGATACTTGAGTTTGACTTCTCTTTTGAAGTCTTTCTGTTCTTTAACACGAGCTTGTAATTCTACTAGAGGCATTTCTCTTAAGAATAACTAATCCCCCGTTTCATGGATTAGCTTCATGCGTCCCATAAGGATAAACGTAAGCTCGTCTATTTTTTCTTCTTACCGCCTTTCTTTTTAGAAAGTGGTCCGTATCCTTTTCCTTTAGGCATTTGTTGTTATTTCTGTAGCGGCTAAATCTAATGGGAAGTTATGAGCGTTTCTCTCGTGCATTACCTCCATACCTAAGTCAGCCCTGTTAAGGACATCAGCCCAAGTTGGGACTGTTCTTCCGCTGGCATCAACGACGGACTGATTAAAGTTAAAGCCGTTGAGATTAAAAGCCATAGTGGAGATTCCCATAGAGGTAAGCCATATGCAAACGACGGGGAAAGTAGCAAGGAAAAAGTGAAGGCTACGACTATTATTAAAGCTGGCATACTGAAAGATAAGTCTCCCAAAGTATCCATGAGCCGCAACAATATTATACGTTTCTTCTTCTTGGCCAAATTTATATCCATAGTTCTGTGAAATTAAGCCAGTCGTCTCACGGATAAGCGAAGAAGTAACAAGACTTCCATGCATAGCAGCGAAAAGAGCTCCACCGAATACCCCAGCAACACCGAGCATGTGGAACGGATGCATAAGGATATTGTGTTCGGCTTGGAATACGAACATGAAATTAAAAGTGCCAGAAATACCAAGAGGCATACCATCACTAAAACTCCCTTGTCCGAATGGGTAAACTAAAAAGACTGCAAATGATGCAGCGACGGGTGCTGAATAAGCTACACATATCCAAGGTCTCATTCCTAATCGATAAGACAATTCCCATTGGCGTCCCAGGTAAGCTGAGATACCGATGAGAAAGTGGAACACAGTAAGTTGATATGGTCCTCCGTTATACAACCACTCGTCGAGGGTTGCAGCTTCCCAGATTGGGTAGAAGTGAAGACCGATTGCGTTAGATGATGGGACGACTGCCCCTGATATGATGTTGTTTCCATAGAGAAGAGAGCCAGCTACGGGTTCACGTATTCCATCTATGTCAACTGGAGGAGCTGCTATGAAAGCTATAATAAAGCAAGTAGTAGCTGTTAAAAGTGCAGGAATCATAAGTACACCAAACCACCCCACGTAGAGGCGGTTGTCAGTACTCGTAACCCAGTCACATAAACTCTCCCAGTTAGTAGGATTTTTCGTTAGTGTGGCTGTAGTCATTTATTTAAAAAGAATATTTAACGCCTAATTTTGTAGCGTAGTTGTTGTCAGCGTCTTCCACTTGTGCGAAAGATACTTCGCCATAGACACCAAGTTTATCTGTAGCAGAGACAGAACCACCAAGCTTGCCAGAGAAATTAGACTCTGAATCAACGCCATCAGCAGCATTAATTGTCTTACCACCTTGTATGTAGTAAGCCAAGTCGCCGATATTGTTTTCATAACCTATATGAAGGTCAGTAGCTCGACTAGTATAATCAGAGCCAGTATAGTTAGCATTGCTTTCTACGTTGAGGTATGGACCTGCGAATGCAGGTGTAGATATTAAGGATGCTGTGATTAATGTTGCTATTTTTTTCATTAGAAAATTCCAGGGATAATTTGACCAGTTGTTACATAAGCACCGAGAGCTGCCATTACACCTAGCATTGCTAGACGACCATTGAGCTCTTCAGCACTGTGCATGATGAAGTTTTCTTCTTCTTGGTTCATGATTTCAATAGGAGGTTCTAATGCAATGATTTCTGTATCGTTCATTAGTACTTAAATTGTTTCGAGGTGGCGGTGACGATGAACTGTTCGGGCCGCCACGTATCTCAAAGCAAATCAGTACTACGAGATAGACGCTCTTCTATGTCTTGTCTAAATGCTGGGTCAGTGCTGTATCGAGGATCAGCTATATCTCTAGCTAGTTCAGCTTGACTTCTATAGGGTTTAACTCCATCACTAGCTGCATTCTTACCTGTAACTAGTGGAGCCTCATACCCTACCTCTCCTCGGTAGCGACCATTAAGGGCTTCAACTGCAAACTTAGTAGCTGTGTAGTTGTTGGAGTTAACAATTTTATTAAAGTCTTCTACTTCAGAAGTCTCTAAATTTTCTACTGCCCAGCTAAGCATCTCCCCATACTCTTTTTCACCTCCAGCTATATTTTTTATCTCAGATATTTGAGTATTCTGGAGCTCTTGAGCTGTAGATGTTTGATTATAAAATTCAAGATAGGATTTGATGAGATCTTTTGAATCCATTTTGGAAAGTTCCTCAATAGACTCAGGGGATAACTCTCCTCCATCTTTATATTCTTGGGCTGCTTTAGTCAGAACAGGGTTAGTCTCTGTTGGACTCTCTTCAGCCTCCTCTGTAGACTCCTCCGTTGCCTCTGGAGCCTCTTCTTTTTCATCTTCTGATGGTTCTTGACTGCGTTGTTTTTCAAGCTCTTGATAAGCCTTAAGGAGCTCATCTTGATTCTTGAATTTACCGCCGATAAGTTCAACATTTTCATTCTCTTTTTTGGTGCGGTCCCAGTCAGAATCTCTATCTTCAGCTTGAGCCTTCTCTAGCTTTTCGCCTTGAGCTAATGCTTCTGCTTCCGCTTGTTTTTGTTCTGCTGATAGACCTTCATCTGAAGGATCGAATGTGAGTTTTTGTGCCATTGATTAATGAAGGATTGTCTTTACTGTTCCAAAACTCGGAACTACTTTTTCTGCTTGTGAGTACTTACCTGCAGAGGCTTTAGCTTCTGTAGGAGCTTCTATTCTTTTCTTAACTGTAAAATCGACTTCTTTTGGCAAGCCAGTAATCATTTCGGTTGACTCCCATGCCTGGGTGCCTCCCTCATATTTGCCATCAGATTGGCGGGACCGCTTGCGGGGGGACTTGCTGGGCTGCTTGGGCTCCGACTTGCTCTGGGTTTTGGATGCCTTGGGTGAGGGCTTCGGGGTTTTGTTGTATGCCATTTACCATTTGTTCACCGATTGGTGATTTTGCTAGTTGACCTGCTTGGTTCACGAGAGATGATTGCATCATGTCTTGCTTCATCGCTTGCTTCTCTTGCTCCATCGTTGAAGCATCCTTAATAAGGTTGAGAGTATCTATACCTGATGCAGCGGCTAGACGTTTGAGGAACTCCTCGGGAGATATATATTGCATAAGAGCTTCCGGTCCAAGACCTTGAGCTGCTGTCTGCAAGAACTCTACAAGAGCTACTCTGTCTTGACCTCTACCAATTCCATTTAATCCAGCAACCACGATAGGGGTTACTAGATCTTTAGGTAATTGAGGCATACCTTTACTACGTCCAAGTACGTGTAATTTTCTATCGAGGTATGGACGTAATAGATCAGTCGTAAGGTTTCCAAAGATACCTCCCAACTGCTCGTTTAATTCCTGTTGTACTGCTTGTACTTCAGTGCTGGTTGTGCGTTCAGAATCTCTAACTTGTAGAATAAGGAAAGCATCTGACAATCTCCGAGTTAATTCTCGTATCATGTCTAGGACTGATTTGAAATCTGCAGTCTTACCAACTTGAATTACATTTACGTCATCTTTTCGCCCCTGAATAATCTGACCATTTTGAGCTCTCGCAAGGCTTTGGGGCTTTAAAGTAGAGGATGGGGCCACCGTGAAAATTACTTTCGCTGCTGCAGCCGATCCCTCCACAAGACTTTGCATTAAGCCTTCAAGACTCTTAAGGTCTCCAAGAAATTCTTCTACTCTTCCTCTCCCATAATCCTCACCAGTACTCTCAACTATATTAAATCTTAGACATAGCCAAGGGTTTAATTTCTTAGGAGCACTACTCTGTGAGCCTGGAAGAATCTTACCGTCTACTTCTTGATGCCATCTATACTGGCCATCTTTTAATTTGATACATGTATATACCTCTGCTTCTTCTACATCTGTAGCTCCGGTGGTTCCAAACTTAGGACCATCATCGCCTGGAGCATTTATGTCTCTATCTCCCAAGGTGCCCTTCATGGGCTGTTGAAATTCCTTTGGTAGTAGAGATCTATGGGTTGATTCTTTTGTAATAATTTCTATTACTTCGCCGTTACCATCTCTAACACAGACGTAACGATCTAATGGATAGACTTTAAGGGCTTTCTTCCCGACAAAGATTAATACATTGCCTGTGACAACTAAATGCTTCATCGCTGTGTGAAGCATAACTCGATCTGAAGTTTCTGCGATCTGTTGCATGATGATCTTCTCCATCTTGGAGAGAGATAAATCAACCTCAGATCTAATCTCTGGAGTTATGTCTGGTACAGCTGATAGTTCAGCATCATTTATTTGCAGCTTAAAAAAGCTTGTGTTTACAGGGAAGAGGCTCAACATTAATTTTGATGCGAGCACGTTGCACCCTTTAGCTCCTAATGATTGCCAAGGAACTGGCAGCTTACCTCCCTTTGTTTGGCCATCATTGACAACCAAATAAGGGAGAGTAAGTTCAGCACAATCTCTAGCAGTATCAAGGAACTGTTGCCTATCCGCCGCTAAAGATTGATAACGGGTTAGGGCTTGTTCTTTCATGATGTCTACTTCTTACCACCACTACCTTTCTTCTTGCCTGGGATGTTTACACCAGAGCCGGTAGTTCCTGTATTAGTGCTTCCTGTAGTTCCTGACGCTGCTGCTTTATCAAGATCAATTCTTAATTGTTCAGCACCAGAACCTGCTTGGCTAAGTCTGCCTCTCTTAGAGTTCTTCTTAAGTTTTGGGTTCTTAGGATCAGCTGCTACTGGAGCTGCTAATGGTGTAGGAACACCTGGAGCTGGAGGAGGAGCAGGGGCAGCCGGAAGGGGATCTGGTAATTCAGGTGGATCGGGGATATCAGGTGCGCCGCACATAATTTTCTTCTCGTAAAGTTTTTATATATTCAACGACACTTCTTTGGCCAGATTCATACATGATCTTGCTTAGAGGTTCGTTGGGTTCGGGTAATTTTTGTGGAAACACGGAGTCAAGTTCCTCTAAAATTTTTTCGAGGAAATCTTGACCACCAAATACATCCTGAGTATTTAATTGATCAGCCATACATGGGGAGATTAACATTTGAGGATTCAAAGAAGGCAGGCATTCGGCTACTTTTGGTAGCTGCCAACCCTTCTGTCTTTCCTCGGTTATATAGATTGTCTGATTGTTTAATCCAGAAATCTTTATCTAGATACTTATCGTTTGTATCTACGCCTAAACCATCCATTACCCAAGCCACAGTGGCTTTTCGCAATTTGTTTAGGCGAGGTGTACTTTTCAGTCCTAAGTCGTGAGCTACCATTCCATGAATTTTTACGTGCTGGATCTCATCATTAGAGATGTCTGCACTTAAAGTCCTAAGCCCGATGTCTCCGTTAAATCTATAGAAGGGGAGGAGAACGAAGAAGACGGAACGCTCAAGGATGGCTGCTTTAAGGATGGGATGCTCTGGCGCAGCAATCCACGCATTAAGAATGTTTTGAGCTTCTCTTTCTGCCACACTGTTAGTGCCGTGAGCATTAACAACGTACTGAAAACCAAGGTCATGCTTATCTTCATCTTTTTGATTTGATTCGAGGGCTTCTATTACTCCTGGGATATTTGGTAAGTCTTTTTCTAGACCCTGCTGTAGAAATTCCTTGACTGGTAATTCAAGAACACGCAGGGCAAGGGCTCGATAGATCGAATCTTCCGAGCCTGCTTTTAGCTCTCCCTTATCTACTGCTACGGGAGTCCATTTTCTTTTTCGTTGAGTTAATTTTGTGTATAGAGATGTCATTCTGCACAAGCTGAACAATGGTTATTTTCTTGTTCTTCTAACTGCTCTTCTAGAACTTCGTTGAAGATATTTTCATAGCCCTCATCTAAATCAGCGGTAGCGTCATCTTTCCGTAAGGTGTCAGGTCTAACCTGAAGGGCATAATACATACTGGTTTGTGGACTGTGGAGCCATCTTTCTATAAAGGCATCGTCATAGGTTACGAGGTCTGACCAAGTGTTAAAACTATATCCG